>Ga0222668_1000411_pt1 | contig 28015 bp, 12 predicted proteins | sample AntAcemetagen728_FD_179823 | JGI IMG/M metagenome (GOLD analysis project Ga0222668, IMG submission 179823) | Saline water microbial communities from Ace Lake, Antarctica - #728 | ecosystem: Environmental > Aquatic > Non-marine Saline and Alkaline > Saline | place: Antarctica: Ace Lake... | reverse complement strand
GAGTTCTGCTCCATCGCCTCCGGCTCCGTCCCAGCCCTCGCCGGAGCGGTTGCAGCGCTAACCCCATCCTGCTACGTTTAACTCAGCGAGACCATCGAGAGTTTTAACAATAAACGGGACATCCCCGACTAATAACCATATACTAATATATGTAAAATGGGATCCTATGATTTTATATCCTGTTGTCAAACTACAATTATCCTCTAAAGTCAAATAGTCGATCAGAGTCGGTTCGGGTTTTCTTGTGTTGAACTGATCGGTAGCGTTTATCTATGGATCAGGTTTGTTTTCAAATTAGTTATACAGGTCGTGGATTTTAGAAAACTATTGACTCAATTAAATTTAAAACTATAGTTTGAAATCACTTGGCTGTTCTACATTTTGTTTGAGAAGTGATTAAGTGTTTATTTGCGAGGTCTGGAATTGTCTAATGAATTTGACCAGACCATTTTTTGTGTTGGAAAATATTATCGATTAGTCGAAGCGGTTTAGTATTCAAATCGCATTATTTGTTAACAAGGCCTGATTGACTCGACATGATCGACCCACCAAGTTCTTCTGAAGTAGTGCTCGATGGCGGGACGCTATCAATTGACACGGTTTGCCAGGTAGGGTTGGGGCAAGTGATGCCTCGGGTCACGAAAGACACCAGCGTCTTAAATAAATTGGCGGCCAGTAAAGCCGTGGTGGATGCTGCTGTTGCTGAAAACAAGCCTATATATGGTGTGACAACTTGTTTTGGAGGCATGGCCGACGTGGCGATTCCCAGTGAGTTGGTGAATGCATCGCAGCGCAATTTGCTTTCCTTTTTGGCTACGGGCACAGGAGAACCAATTTCCAGCCGACACGTTCGAGCGGCGATGTTATTGCGAGCCAATGTTTTACTACAGGGTAAATCTGGCGTTCGACTTGAAATTATAGATCGACTGATTCGATTCGTCTGCGCTAATGCCGTTCCCGTGGTTCGTGAATTAGGATCTATTGGCGCGAGTGGTGATCTCGTTCCCCTCGCAACAATCGGTCGCGCGATCACCGGCCATTCGTCACGTTGTCAGATTTTACTCGACGGTCAGAAAGTCGAGGGCTTGATAGCGTTAAAAAAACTTGAGTTGGAACCGATTGAATTGCAAGCCAAAGAAGGGCTCGCGATTGTTAACGGAACCTCATTTTCATCTGCGATTGCCGCCAATTGTGTCTTTGAGTCGCAGAGTTTGCTTGCGATGTCTTTAGCGGTACAAGCAATGATGCTGCGTGCTTTGAATGTGCAGCATGAGCCATTTGCTGCGTTCGTGCATCAGAGTAAACCGCATGCAGGTCAACTCTGGACAGCGAAAGTCATGCGAGAATTCTTAGGAGCTGAATCCGAAAGAGAGAATTCGGCAAATTCTATTTTACAAGATCGATATTCGCTACGTTGCTTGCCCCAGTATTTCGGGCCAATTGTGGATGGGGTAGCTCGAGTATCGGAAGTTATTACCACTGAAATGAACTCGGTGACGGACAATCCACTGATTGACAGTGTTGGGCAGCGTTTTTATCAGAATGGGAATTTCCTGGGTCAGTATGTCGCGATTGCGATGGATGATTTGCGACGCTTTTTGGGTTTACTTGCCAAACACCTTGATGTACAAATTGCACAGTTGGTTTCGCCGGAGTTTAATCACGGTTTGCCTCCTTCATTGCGCGGCGACGAATCTCGAATTTACAACATGGGTTTGAAGGGGTTGCAAATTACGGGCAATTCGATCATGCCGATGCTGACGTATTTTGGCAATCCGATCACGGAACATTTTCCGACTCATGCCGAACAATTTAATCAAAATATCAATGGTTTAAGCTGGACCTCAGCGAATATGGCCTGGCGTAGCGTCGATCTATTTCAGGATTATATGACGGTGGCCAGTCTGTTCGCGATTCAAGCGATCGATTTGCGGGCCAGGCAAGAGCTGGGACATTATGACGGACGTGCCTTGTTACAAGAATCTCTGATGCCGATTTACGACGCTGTGTACGCTGCCTGTGAAGAAAAAACTGGAAAACAACGGCCCTTTCTGGTACACGACGAAGACCGCTGGCTCGAGGCCGATTTACAGTTGATAAAACAAAGTCTTCAGCCTGGTGGAGGATTAACATCCGCGATCAAGCCGCTGGTTGAATCGTTCAAAATGGCTTTTCAAATTTAATTCCCAAGCTCTTTTAACATACAAATTGATTGCAGAGACTTCATGAATATCTGTGAACACTTGACGGTGCCGGCACAAATTTTTCCTGAACGTGAAGCGCTCGTCTTTGATGGGAACCGCTATACATATGCCGCGATTGAATGCTTAAGCAAGCACGCAGCCTGCTATTTGCAAGAATTAGGGGTTCAGCCTGGGGATCGAGTGGCAATTGCGTTGCCGAACACGCCTGCGTTTGTGGTTTGGTATTACGCGGTGTTGCGTGTCGGTGCGATTGCCGTTTCGATCAGCACACGTCTTACGCCTCAGGAAGTTCGATTCATCGTTGAAGATTGTACTGCAGTGGCACTGGTTGTCGTCGATTCCACATCGACTGATTTACAATCGGAGATGGCAGATTGTTTGCAGCATTTGATTTCGGTGTCTGAGCTTGGTGATAAAGTTTCTGGCGAATTGCTCGAAGCTGTTAGTCTTGTCTCGCCTGCAATCTATCCGACCAAACCCGATGATCCAGCCGTCATTCTCTATACATCGGGGACAACCGGGTTTCCTAAAGGGGCGACACTATCGCATCAAAATGTACGGGCAACCGTGCATGCGTTTAACAATTTGTGTGATTTGAATAAAGAAGATCGCATCCTGTGTAGTGTGCCTTTATTCCACTGTTATGGCCAGAATGCATTGTTGAATTCTGGATTCCATGCAGCGGCAACGATTATTTTGCAGCAGCGTTTCGATTTGAATGAATCGAAAACTTTGATCGCCGACGAGAGGGTGAATAAGCTGTTTGGTGTGCCGACCATGTTTCAACTGCTCGAAGAAACTAGTAACCCCGACGATTTAAAAAGCATCTGCTATTGCTTCTCTGCCGCGACCACATTGCCACAAATTGTCGCCGAACGCTGGCAGCAGAAATTCAACATGCCGATTTATGAAGGCTATGGCTTAACCGAAACAGCTCCGTTTGCCAGTTATAATCACCGCTTGAAGTTTGTTCCTGGATCAATTGGTGCTCCCGTCGATCTGGTCGAGATGAAGGTAGTGCATACTGAGACGGGTGAGACTTGCGGTCCTGGCGAATTAGGGGAGATTGTTGTCCGCGGCCCCAATGTGATGCTGGGTTATTGGAATCGCCCCGACGATACCGGCATCGCGATTCGTGATGGTTGGTTCCATTCCGGCGATATTGGACGTATCGATGAACAAGGCTACTTCTATATTGTCGACCGTGTGAAGGATATGATTTCGATCGCGGGGCTTAAAGTCTTTCCAGCAGAAGTCGAAAGAACGCTACATGAACATGTTGCCATTGCGGATGTGGCGGTTGTTGGTTTAGTCGATGCTATTTTTGGTGAGAAGGTAGTTGCGTTCATCGTGCCTGCCAAGAATTTTCAAGCTGAATCCGATGCTTCTGATACTGCGATCATCGCACAGCTACGTGAGTTCTGTCAGCAAAATCTTGCAAGCTATAAAACGCCCAAGCAATTTCTACTGATCGATGAATTGCCGCGTAACCCTTCAGGTAAAGTGCTCAAGCGAGTTCTTCGTGAGCGCGCCAATTCGATGATCGCGGAGCAGCAGCAAGAGCCCCCTGTCAAAACAGACGAAGTGGATTCTGTTTCAACGGAGTTTTTAGAGCCTGAAGGTTCGACTCAGAACCCCCGCTCAGCTTGGGTAATTGAAATTCTGCAATCGCATCCGGCGAACCGATCGCGTGAAATTACCTCAATGTTACAGCAAGAAGTACAACAGATGCTTCAGTTGGACGAACTACCAAACTCAGATGAACGGTTCATTGAAGCAGGTCTGGATTCTTTACTGATTGTCGATTTGCAAGAACGTTTGAAGCAACAACTCGGTCAGGGAATCGATTTGCCAGCGACATTAGTATTCGATTACCCCAGCATTGCAGAATTAGCAGGCTTTTTGTTAACGCTTCTGGAAGGAATAGAAGCCAACGATCATTCAGGTCTCACAACTCCAAAGGCGAGTCCCGGTGAGAGAAATTCTACCGATGGAACACTGGAATCGGGGGAAAATGCTAACCTGTCCACTGTTAATTCCAAAGAAACATCGAACTTACAAGCTGAAATTGCAGAGTTATCTGAGAAAGAAGCTCTGGAACAGCTAATTCGCGAATTGAAAAGTTGAACCTCGCATCTAAAATCAACAGCAGGCTCAGCAATACTGTGTTTTTAGTGACTTAATATTTGCCTGTTTTTTTGATTTGTAAAAGCGACTATGATAAGTGACCTAAACCTGCGTCTTTCACTTCGATTGTCGTCGACCAGGGATTGGAATGAGGCCAACAGTTTTCAACGAGTGAAAACGTCTCACCATATTAACGGAATTGCCTTCAACACGAGACTGTATGAATTTATCTCCCAATAAACAGGCTTTGCTGAAAATTCGGGAATTGAAGCAACAACTTGCAGCTGCCCAGCACGCACCAACCGATGAGATTGCCATCGTTTCGATTGCTTGTCGCTTTCCCCAAACTTCGAATACTCCTGAACGTTTCTGGCAGAGTTTGATTGATCAACGAAACGAATTGCACGAAGTTCCAGATTCTCGCTGGGATTTAGCAGCCTTTCATTCTGATAATCCAGACACCCCAGGCAAAATGTATGCCCGAACGGGGGCGTTTCTGGAAGACATCGATCAATTCGATGCCGATTTTTTTGGCATTTCACCGCGAGAAGCAACTTGGGTTGATCCACAGCAGCGACTGTTGCTCGAAACCGGTTGGGAATCTTTGGAGAGAGCGGGCTGGACTGCTGAGAAAATCGGACCGCGGACCGGTGTCTTCATTGGTTGGATGCATAACGATTATCAGAATGAAGCCAGTGATTCGTTTTTAAATTTGAATCCCTACATCGCAACCGGTGCAGCGGGGAGTTTCTTAAGTGGACGTTTGGCATATTTTCTGGGGCTTGAAGGTCCGAGTCTGGCCGTCGATACTGCGTGCTCGTCTTCATTAGTCGCCCTTCATCTGGCTTGTCTCAGTTTAACGCGAAACGAATGCGATCAAGCATTGGCGGGGGGCGTCAATGTGATCGCCTCGCCGACGACAAACATTCTGACTTGTAAATTGAAAGCCTTGTCGCCGACTGGACAGTCTCGGGCTTTTGATGCGGGGGCCAACGGTTACGTGCGCGGCGAAGGTTGCGGTGTTGTCACATTGAAACGACTTCGTGATGCCGAGCGTGACGGGGACTCTATTTTAGCTGTCATTCGTGGCTCTGCGATTGGTCATAATGGATTTAGTAGTGGACTCACTGTACCCAATCCACGGGCACAAGAGCGTGTGATCCGGGAAGCATTGAGACGAGCAGAAATCAATCCGCATGATGTAGCGTATTTAGAAGCCCATGGTACAGGTACAGAATTAGGCGATCCGATTGAAATGCAGGCAGCTGTTGCGGCGCTGGCAAAAGGACGCGGCGAAGAAAATCGTCTGTTGGTTGGTTCGGTCAAAACGAATATCGGGCACTTAGAAGCCGCAGCAGGTATGGCAGGTCTGATTAAAGTTTTGCTGGCGATGCAGCATCAGACGATTCCACCGCAATTAAATTTTGAGCAACCAAACCCACACATTCCCTGGGACAAAATCCCAGTCGATATTGTGACTGAAATGACTCCTTGGCCGAACAGTACACAACAAATTGCCGGCGTCAGCGCTTTCGGAATGAGCGGCACGAATGCCCATATCGTACTCACTAATTATTCCCCCAAAATAGCGAATCGTAACCGTCAATTAAATGATCGTAAGCGTACGCAGCATTTGAAAGATGCCAATTCTTTCGTTGCAATTCATGAAAAACAAAAGGAGAAACCTCAGCTACTGGTCATTTCTGCCAAAACAGAGCAGGCATTACTGGACCAGACAAATCGATATCGATCCTGGCTCGATGAGCATCACGATATCCCACTGGCAAGCATCGTTCATACTGCGGGTGTCGGACGGCGTCACATGGAACAGCGTCTTGCGATGGTCGTTCGATCACATCAAGAAGCCGAACAGTTGCTTGATCGACTTTACCGAAGTGACAACCAGAAAGGTGTTCACATCGGACAAGCTCAACCTTCCTCAACGGTTGCCTGGCAATTTACGGGACAAGGATCGCAGTACGTCGGAATGGCTGCTGAGTTGTATCAAACACAACCGGTCTTTTGCAAAGCCCTTGATAACTGTGAAGCGATGATGCAGGACCTGTCTGGACAATCTTTGCTCGACGTACTTTGGCGACAGGAGTCGCTGATCAATCAAACGGAATGGACCCAGCCTGGATTATTTGCGATACAAATGGGCTTGTCCCAACTACTATTCAGTTGGGGATTACGTCCCGACGTTGTACTGGGACACAGTGTGGGGCAATATGCGGCAGCGTGTGTGGCCGGCGTGATGGATTGGGAACCAGGGTTTCGATTAATCTGTGAGCGAGGACGTTTAATTGGTGATCTCCCCACCGGAGGTTTAATGGCTGCTATCTTTGCCGCTTATGATAAGGTCGAAACCATCGTGGCAGAGCATACTGGTGTATCAGTTGCCGCTCAAAATGGACTACATACCGTCATCAGCGGTGAAGAAACGGTTGTCAACAAATTGATTGATCAGTTTTCTGAAGAGGGCGTCCGTTGTAAAAAATTGAATACCTCTCATGCGTTTCATTCCCATTTGATGGAACCAGCGTTGGAAGAATTCACGCGATTTGCCGATTTATTGAAGTTTCAGCCCACTCGCATCCCGCTGATTTGTAATGTGACGGGGCAGTTGGTTGGAAACGAACAAATTTTAGATGGAGCTTATTGGGCCGCTCATATCCGCAAGCCCGTTCGTTATGCTGACAGCATTGCAAGTTTGCAGGAAATGCAAGCCAGTTTCCTTCTTGAAGTGGGGCCTCAACCTGTGTTAACTGGGATGGCACGCTCGGTTTGGCAGGGTGAACGAGCTTCGCTGGCTTGTTGTTTGGAAAAAAATGTTGATGATGAAGTATCCCTGCTTGATGTAGTGGCTCAAGGGTACGTGCAAGGGATTACGCCTGATTTCACGAAACTCAATCCCGAACAGTCTGAGCAAAATTTGCTGCTGCCGACCTATCCGTTTCAACGTCAACGTTACTGGGGACCTGCCAAGCCGAAGGCAGCACAAGCGATATCGCACACTGCCCATCCGTTGCTCGGGGAAAAATGCTCATTGGCAGCGCTTCCTGGCGAAATACGATTTGAAAAAATCATCGAGCCAGATAGTCCGCCCTGGTTGACTGACCATGAGGTAATGGGAGCCATCGTGTATCCCGGAGCTGGCTTTATCGATCTTGCCTTAGCAGTGCAACCAGCAATTGAATTGGAAGAGATCGTATTTGAACAACCGTTGCGTCTTCAGGGACGGACGCGAATACAGACAGTCTTACGAACAGACGATGAAGCAGGCAAGAGCTTGCAAGTTTACGCTAGCCCAGAACAGACAGAGAGCTGGACGCGCTGTTTTCGGTCTAAGGTTGTAGAGTCAGAAGCCAAGCTGCCTCCGAGGATCAACTTACAAGAGATTCTCGCAAGTCTGCCCGAAACAGCCGATGTGGATCAGTTTTATGGCTTACTTGGTAGTCTGGGATTGAATTACGGACCTGCGTTTCGCGTTATCAAGTCGCTCAAATTTTCAACGGAATTTGTTGTCGCGGAATTGCAGACGATGGGCGACCTGCGGGGCTATAAAATTCCACCAACATTACTCGATGGTGCTTTTCATTCACTTGCTGCTGGGTTATTGCGTGAAAATACGGACGATCTGTTTTTACCCGTGAGTATCGAACGCGTGGTTTATCATCGCGCGATGACTGAGGACGTTTTCAGTTTCGCGAAATGGACTGTGCCGGAGGGGGATATTCGATCTGCTGATATCACATTGCTTGATCGACAGGGGAGTGTGTTAGCAGAGATTAAAAACCTGACTGTCAAACGACTCGATCGTGCGTTGCTGCGACGAATGAGCGGTACTACTGATACACGCCTGTTGTACGATTTGCAGTGGCAAAATTTTCGCTTGCCGATGACAGAGCTAGAACCAAGAAACTGGCTGATCATCAGTCAGGAACGAAGTAATCCAACTGAGGTTGCTTTAAGTCATCAGCTTCTGGCAGAGTCGATCCCAACCTTGATCCGAGAACGGGGGCATCAGGCGATTCACGTTCAGTTGGGCAAAACAGAAACACTTCAAGGAAGCTCAGACGATTGTTATCAGTTGAATGGTAAGAGTCGGGAACACTGGCAACAATTACTGCAAAAATTAGGCGAAGGTGAATCTAGTGCCATTCCACAGGGAGTGGTCTGGTTAGCATGTGATTCGGGTGATGTCCAATCAGAATTTAACTTATCAACGGCGCGTTTGCATTTCCCGGGATTGCTTGCGCTGTTTTCAGCTTGCCATGCAGAAGAGATTCATGGATTTGAATGTGGCTTCCAAATTGTGACCAGCAACAGTATGAGCTTGCCTGATACGGCATCGCGTAGTGTTTCATCCGCGATAGAAACTCAGCACGTTGATCCGATTCAATCACAGTTTTGGGGATTCGGCCGTGCGTTGGGAGCCGAGCATCCGGAATTTCATTGTCGCCTAATCGATGTTGAAACCAGTAATCTTGCGGATGGCAGTGAGCAAGTAGATTCAGTGCTCGAATACATTCTAAATGATACGGTCGAAAATCAAATCGTGATTCGATCCAACCGGTATTATGTACCTCGCTTGCAACCAACGCGTTTGCCTTCAATCGATGATGTCAAGTTCCCAATCGATTCCGAGGGAAGTTATCTCATCACTGGTGGTCTGGGAATGCTTGGTCGTCAGGCGGGATTATGGCTGGCGAATAAAGGGGCATCGCATGTGATGTTAGTGTCACGTCGTCCGCCGAGCGAATCAACGCTGGAACTGATCAGTGAAATTGAAAAGTTCGACTGCCGTGTAATCATCTATCAAGCTGATTCGAGTTCGCGCGAGGAAATGCGGCAACTTTGCAGTAAATTTGGAACAGATTGGCCAGCGCTTAAGGGTGTGATTCATGCTGCTGGGGTACTCGATGATGGTTTGATTGCCGATCAGACTTGGGAACGATTCGAGAAAGTGCTGGAGCCAAAAGTTATGGGAGCGAGTTTACTCGATGAATTAACGCGTGACTTCGATCTCGATTTCTTTGTGTTATATTCGTCTGCTGCTTCATTATTAGGCTCACCAGGGCAAACCAGTTATGCGGCTGCGAATGGGTTCTTGGACGGTTTGGCCGATCGCCGTCGACAACAGGGACTGCCCGCTCTAAGTTTAAATTGGGGGCCCTGGACGGAAGGGATGGCTGATAATGAATTAATTGTCAAGCGTCTCGCCCTTCAAGGGATTACTCCGTTAACCGTTGATGATGCCCATAATGTATTGGAGAAGGCTGTTCGAGCGAGTTTGCAACAAGCACTCGTGTTGGATGTCGATTGGAAACGGATGGGCGGCGGTTCCGAATCGCCTCCATTATTTGAAAAATTATCCGCAGTCTCACAGAGATCGAAGGCCGGCGATTCCGAGATGGTCGGAAAGTTGAAAACGTTACAAGGTTCAGCGCGTCAACAATTATTAATTGATACGGTTCAGAACCAATTTCAACAAATCTTGTCAACGCCTGAAGCACCTGAGATTGATCGACCATTAATTGAGATGGGCATGGATTCGTTGATGGCAGTCGAATTCAGCATGCAATTGCAATCGATGTTGGGCGACGATTACACAGTCTCCCCCACGATGTTGTTTGATCATCCAACAATCACCGCCATTGCTGGGCATGTACTCAGCATGATCGACGAAGCGGCTGAAGCGGAATCACCCAAAGTTGAGGCAGGAACACCAGCAACAAGTGGTGAATCAGTCTCCGGTCTTGGTTCTGCTGATCAACTTGCCCGTGACGATATTGCGATTATTGGCATGAGTTGCCGTTTTCCGGGAGCAAAAGATGTCAATGAATTTTGGGAGAACTTACTCGCCGGTGTTGATTCGGTACGGGAAGTTCCTGCGGACCGTTGGGATGTGAATGCATTTTACAGTCTGGACCGGGAGCCCGGCACGATGTATACCAAGGAAGGCGGATTTCTGGATGATATCGATTGTTTTGATGCCGACTTTTTTGGGATCTCAAAGGAAGAGGCTTGCTGGCTTGATCCACAGCATCGGCTGTTGCTCGAAAACTGTTGGACCGCGCTCGAGGATGCGGGTGTGAAGCCGTATCCGCTAAAGGATTCGAATGTCGGCGTGTTCATGGGGATTATGTCCTCAGATTATGCATCGTTATCGACGCTGGAAAACCATGAGATATTAGCAGATTTCCAAGGAGCTGGTTTTTCTCATAGTGCGGGCGTAGGTCGTATTAGTTATTCGTTCGGATTTGAAGGACCGAGTTTGGCAATTGATACGGCCAGTAGTAGTTCGCTGGTTGCCGTCTGTCAGGCAATGCGGAGCTTGCAGGAAGGTCACTGCAACATGGCACTCGCAGGGGGGGTGAATGCCATTCTCTCGCCCTTCAATTCGCTATTGATGGCCAAAACAGGCATGCTCTCACCGGATGGACGCTGCAAATCATTTTCGGCAGCCGCTGACGGATTCGGACGCGGTGAAGGCTGTGGTGTCGTTGTCCTGAAGCGTTTAGCCGACGCCGAACGTGACGGTGATCAAATTCTGGCGGTCGTGCGTGGTGGGGCGATCGGTCACAACGGATTCAGCAGCAGCATTACGTCGCCGAACAGTCGCTCTCAAAGCCGCTTGATTCAAGATGCCTTACAAGATGCACAGATCAATCCTGCACAGGTTCAATATTTGGAAGCCCATGGAACGGGAACCGAGTATGGAGATCCGATGGAATTGACGGCAGCGGCTGCGGTGTTTGGACGCGGACGAAATCAGAAAAATCGTTTGTTGGTCGGTTCGGTGAAAGCCAATATCAGTCATCTGGAAGCAGCCGGAGGAATTTCTGGACTTATCAAAGTGGTTCTGGCGATGCGACATGGCGTGATTCCGCCACAATTACACTGTGAAGAACCGAGTCCCCATATCCCCTGGAAACGTTTGCCAATTGATATGGTGCAAGAGCAGACTGTCTGGCCTGAAACTGAAGAGCGAATTTCTGCAGTGACGGCACTCGGATTAGCGGGCACGAATGCACATGTCATATTAAGCTCGCAATCGAAACACAGAGCATCACAGAGACTAACCGTTGTCGAACAGTCCGATGATCCTCCAGTTCAGCTATTAACCATGTCAGCAAAGTCAATTTCAAGTTTAAAAGAAACTGTTGCCAGATATTACGATTATCTGTCGGTGAACGAAGCAGTAAATCTTACTGACTTTTGTTTCACGGCCGCAACAGGTCGCCGTGTTTTTGATTATCGAATTGGAGTGATGGGGGCAACTCAGGCGGACATGGCTACTCGCTTGCAAGAGTTGGATGAGCAATTGAGTAAGGCTGAAGGAGATCATGCTCAGTTAGGTTTGCAGAGTAAAGGTTTCTTAGCGGGCTATGCAAAAGAATCGCCAAAGTTGAGTTGGATATTTCGTGATGCGAGTGCTCAGGATTTAGTGCATGCGAAAACTCTCTATCAACAGCAGTCTCCGTTTCGTGAGTTGGTTGACCGCTTGAACGAGGTTTATCAATCTTTGTCGAACTCCGATTCAGACTCAACGACTGATTTGACTAGTTGGTTTGACGATTCGACAGGAGAAAATAATGCAATTGATTTTCCGCTTGATGTGATTCAATTTGTCTGTCAACTTGGGTTAGCCGAAGTATGGCAAGTGCACGGTGTCGAACCCGATGTGGTGGCTGGTTTTGGAATTGGTCAATATGCGGCTGCTGTTTTTACCGGCATGCTGAGTCCTGAGGAAGGCTTGAAACTGATCGTCGAACGGGATCGACTGCTTAAGAACTCAAGTATAACGTCATCTCAGTTTACAACTGATGAGGGCAATCTTGATGAAACTACAAAAGCGGCGTTACAACAATTTGAAGAATTCGCTGATACCTTGAATTACTTTCCAGCGAATCGTCTGATATTAAATAGTTTGACCGGACAAGCGGTACCCATGCAGCAATTACTGGCAGGGAGTTTCTGGCGAGAACATGCCGTCGCGAAGGAGAATATCGCTGAAACGTTGGCGCGTGTTATCGAAATGAATTGTGAACTGGTTTTGGAAATTGGAGTTGGCCAAGCAGTTGATGAAGTGACCGAAAAATTCGCGGAAGAACAAACATTAACATTGCTTCCAAGTATACAATCAAATGGTGTAGCGCCTTGTTCAATCACAACGACTTTGGCAAGCTTATTTATCGGTGGCTGTTCACTCGATTTAGCGGCTTCATATGCCAATTTAGAACCACATAAAATGAGTTTGCCTACTTATCCATTTGAGCGTAAACGCTATTGGATTTCTGACTTAGTCCAAGCAGGGAGTGCGGTCGAATGAGCCAAACTCTACGTGGAGTAAACGGTATCCAAACAGAACAAGACCATTGTGATGTTGCGATCATAGGAGGGGGATTAGCCGGTTTGACACTTGCCAGGCAGATGTTGATGCAGCGCCCGGATACTTCGATTACAATTATCGAAAAAAAAACGTTTCCTGTCCCAGAAGCCTCGCATAAGGTAGGAGAATCAACGGTAGAAATTGGGGCTCACTATTTGGGGGAACGGCTCAAATTAAAAAAGCATTTGGTTGAGCAACATTTGCCAAAATTAGGATTGCGATTCTTCTTCAGTCCCCATGATCAGCCAATGTCCGCTGGTACGGAAGTGGGGACGAGTGATTTTTTTCCAGCTCCCGGATATCAAGTGGATCGAGGTCGGTTAGAGAATTATCTTGCCGAAATGGTGCAGGAAATGGGAGCTGAACTAATTCCAGATTCTCATGTGCGACAGATTGAAATGGCGCCAAATTCGGGATCTTCGTGGCATCGTATTGAATACGAACAGAATCATGAGCCTTGCTCGCTGGAATGTCGCTGGTTAATTGATGCCAGTGGTCGACAGGGTTTTTTGAAGCGAAAATTAAATCTCTCTGAAGAAATTGATCATAATATTAATGCGGTCTGGTTTCGGTTGGATGCCGAAATTCGCGTTGATGAATGGTGTAATGAACCCGAATGGGGGCAACGCACAGGGCGGATTCCTCGTCGCTGGTTAAGCACGAATCATCTGTTGGGGGCAGGGTATTGGGTCTGGATCATTCCGTTGTCGTCTGGTGCAACTAGTTTGGGAATTGTGTTTGATCCTCGACTGCATCAGCTCAATGAGTTAAATCGATTCGATAAAGCACTCGCGTGGTTACACATTCACGAACCAGAATGTGCAGCGAGGCTGGAGCCGCATCGTGATAAGTTGAAAGACTTCATGGCAATGAAACGGCTCGCCCGTGGGTGTAAGCAGGTCTTTTCTAAAGATCGGTGGGCGTTGACAGGTGAAGCCGGCGTGTTTCTCGATCCATTTTATTCGCCGGGCATCGATTATATTGCCATCGGCAATACGATGATTACGGAATTGATCACAAGCGATCTGGGCAGTCGACCGGTTACTCATTTGGCGCCAGCCTTTCAGAGTATTTTTATGACATTGTTCCAGAACAATTTGTTAGCGTATCAGGAACAGTACCCCCTATTCGGGAATCCGCGAATTATGTCGTTGAAATATGTTTGGGATTATGCCTTGTATTGGAGCTTCCCAGCGTTGTTGTATTTTCAGGATAAACTAACCGAACCTGCTTTTATTCAGTCATTATCACGAGAAATTGAAGCAATGCGGGCATTGAATGTGCAGATGCAGCAGTTCTTTCGTGAGTGGCATGAGCAAGAAGACGTCGCGTATATCGATGCAGCATTTGTTGATCAACGTTCTATCGAAATTCTGATTCAGTTGAATGGAGAACTGTCGGAAGAATTGGATGACAAGGGGTTAAAAGCACGCTTTGTGAGGAATGTGGAGATCATCAAAGATTTGATGTTGGAAATGACATCGCGAATTAGTTTGCAATATCCTGAACTGGCAGTCTCAGCGGAGATGGGACTTTGCACTGAGAACCGCCTCAATGGTGTTTTTGAAGCCATGAATTTATAGATTATAGACGATTTCCAATTTACATGATAATTCTTTTATATAACTGAATAAGATACGCTGAGTTCCTATCGAGGAAATGAATGATGACAGAAACACAAAGTGATGTCACAATTTTAGGCGGTGGTTTGGCTGGGTTAGCTTTAGCGCTCCAATGTCGACAGAAGTTGCCAAAAGCACGCATTACTGTGCTTGAAAAAATGGCGCATCCTGTACATGAAGCGACTCACAAGGTAGGCGAATCGACGGTTGAAGTTGGCGCCTACTATTTTGCCGATGTGCTTGGATTAAAACAACATATTGTTGAAGAGCAATTGCCGAAACTGGGCCTGCGCTTCTTTTTTCCACATGGCGATAATTCGCGAATTGAGAAGCGTTTGGAAATTGGGGGCACCCGGTATGCTCCTGCGGCAAGTTATCAGTTAGATCGTGGACGGTTTGAAAATTTTCTGGGTAAGCGCTGTCGAGAGCAGGGGATTGATTTTCTTGATCAAGCTGACATCAAGAAGTTGCAGATCAATAAATGGAATCGCAGGCACGTTGTGACATATTCACGTGATGGCATAGCACAGACAGTGGCATCGCGTTGGGTTGTTGATGCGAGTGGTCGTCGCGCTTTGTTAAAACAACATTTGGGATTGCAAAAACCGACGGACCAAAAATGTAATGCAGCCTGGTTTCGGATTGACAGTCGGCTGAAGGTCGATGATTGGTCAGACGATCCAGAATGGCAAGCCGGGCATGAAGGTAAGACTTCCCGATGGTACAGTACCAACCATTTAATGGGCCAAGGTTACTGGGTCTGGTTGATTCCATTAGCATCGGGTTCGACCAGTATCGGGATTGTCGCGGAACAACAATTTCACCCACTCACAGAAATCAACTCCTTAGAGAAGTCGCTCGCTTGGCTGGAAAAAAATGAGCCACAACTAGCCACTCAGCTTCGTAAGCAAGCAGCCGAGGTTCAAGACTTCCATGTGTATAAAAACTATTCCCGGGAATGTCAGCAGGTCTTTTCAGGTCAGCGCTGGGGAATCACGGGGGAAGCGGGTTTTTTTCTGGATCCATTCTATTCTCCGGGTAGTGATTTCATTGCGTTTGCAAATACATTTTTAACCGATTTGATCTGGCGTGATTTGACTTGGCGAGGTCATCGGATTCGGGCATTCAGTTATGACCGGATCTTCAAAAAGTTTTTCCACGGCACGGCCTCAGTCTACCGCGATCAATATCAGTTGTTTGGGAATCCGCAGGTCATGTCTGTCAAAGTAATGTGGGACTATTTGATTTACTGGTCACTCTCCGGCTTCATTTTTATGCAGGAACGACTTTGTAATCATACAATGTACATGCGAAATGTTTCAAAGTTGAATCGCCTGTCAGACTTAAATCATCATATGCAAGACTACTTTCGTTTGTGGCATCAAAAAATTCCGAGTCAAGAGATCTCAGGTCTTGTTAATATTTCTAACTTACCTATTATTCGAAATAAAAATGAAGCGTTGGTCTCCGAATTAAACTGGTATGAGTTTGATCGACAATTCTCAGCTAACTTGGGTCAAATGGAAACTTTGTACGCAGAAATTGTACAACAAGTAGGCTTAACACCAGTCTCTCCGGTACCGATTACGAACTCATCTTCAGCCATGAAAAATGCATTTCAGGGAGTTTTTGATGTGATCTTGCCACAGAAACAAGCAGATCAGGTTGATTCTCCTGCACCCCAAAGTGCGGGCCTTAAAATGAGTTGATTTCTGTTTCGATTCTGCCTTTAATACTGTTATCAAAATTGTGAAATGCTGCTGATGCGGCCTTGAGCCATTTCATAAAACTTTCACAGACCGCAACCAAGAGGCTGAAATGAGGTTCTGTCATTTGAGGGCAAGTCGATGCACAGACCCATGCTTGTTTTCCTCTGCCCAAGTCAGCCGGTGGAACCTTGGTTTCTACGATATGAAGAAAAGCGTGGTCCGACGACTCTGGCTAGTTGTAGGAATCTTTTTTCCGTTATATTTATCGGGCTGCGATTCTCCTACGAGTGCCAATCGAAATACTTCAACCAACGAGGTGAGGCAAACAGAAACGATTGGCGTAAAGACGATCACTCTCAAACAAGATCAGTCTCCTCTTCTCATCAAACGGTTTTCTGGTTTGGTAAAGCCAGTTCGCAGTAGTGATTTGAGTTTTACACAAGCAGGTAAGGTAGCAGAGGTATTTGTTGACGTCAGTTCTGCTGTAAAACAGGGGGATATATTAGCACAACTAGATGATGAGATTTTCAAGAAGAATAAATTCGCATTGCAGGCGGAGTATACGGCTGCCCAAGCTGACTTAAAATCGCTCAATCAACAGAAGAATGGCCAGGGTAGCGAACAGATAGTAGTGAAAATCAATAAACTTCGTAGCGAATTGGACCGGCTTGAACTTGACGTGAAGAATTCATTTCCCACTGCAGACAATTTAGGTACTCTGAACCAAAGATTGAAAAGTAATGAAGAACAAATTCAGAAGTTAAATCAAAAATCTCGTCAACAAAAAATTACTGGATTGACGGCGCAGATCAATGATTTGAAAGGCCAGTTACAGGAAGTTGATGCCAAAATTGTAGCGTGCAATGTGACAGCTCCCTTTACTGGAATGATTATTGAGAAAATGATTGAGCCAGGAAGTGTAGTTGCTCCTGGCCGTCCTGCGCTAAAAATTGCAAACATGGATGCTTATCGCGTATGGATTCGGTTGCCAACAGCACTCGCTGCAAATCTCAAATTGGGGCAAGAAGTACCGTTTGAAAATAAACGGAAAAAGATTCTTGGACAAGTGACATCGATTCATCCCACTGTCGACTCTTTAACACAAACACGGATGGTGGTTCTCCAGCCAAATAGCTCTAAGACGAAAGACACATTAACTGCAGGAGAACGGGTTGACGTTTTATTCCCCACTACAGAACAGAAATCAGGATTTTGGTTGCCGATTTCTACATTAATGAAAGAAATCGCAGGGTTATGGTCTATATATCTTGTGGAGACCATAGATAAAAAACCTACGATCGTGCGTCACTACGTTGAGGTGATTGACGTTGGAGACGACCAGGCGCTAGTACGCGGAAATTTGCGCGAGGGAATGTTTGTTGTCGTTGATGGGCTCCATCGAATAGTACCCGGCCAAGTTGTGCGTCTTGCACGACAGAAAAAAACGGAGTTGAAGGACAAACAAAAACCGGAGCAAGTACCGAGCTTATGATTTCGACATTCTTTTATCGAAATCCACGGCTGTTGATCATGGCCCTGGTATTAGTTGTTGCCTCCGGTGTGGGAGCTTTCGTTAACTCGCCACGACTCGAAGACCCTGTACTTTCGAAACGTGTTGCGGTTGTCAGTATCAGTTATCCGGGTGCAAATACCGATCGCGTTGATTCATTAGTGACTACAAAAATCGAGCATGCGATTCGTAGTATCGCCGAAATCAAAACGATTCAAACTCGTTCACGCCCCGGCGTTTCATTAATCAAAGTAGAACTCCGAGATTCAGTATCGAATATTCCTGAAGTCTGGTCTCGTGTGCGCGATAAAATCGAACAAGCCGAATCGAAATTACCTGCGCAGGCATTTCCACCAGAGATTCGCATCGCTGAGATGAAATCCTATGCTGCGATGGTGGCGTTAACGGCACGTTCTGGAAGCCCAACGGATGCCTTCTCATTGAGAAGGATCGCGTTTGATTTGCAGAATAAGATCGACCGGTTAGCCGGAACGGAAACGACACGTATCTTTGGTGACCCCGGTGAAGAAGTTGTTGTTGAGGTTGATGTTGATAAACTCGCATCGACGGGGTTGACTGTTGGAGCATTGAGCCAGCAAATTGAACAGAGTCAGCCGCGTCATCCACCCGGTACTCTAAAGCAGAATCAAATCGAACGTCCCATTACTTATGGGGATCAGTTCAATTCATTAGCCGGTTTGAAAGAGACAGTGATTAAGCTCGGAAGAGGTGGTGAATCGCTCAAACTATCTGATCTTGCAAATGTGACGATACAAACCGAATCAAAGCCAACAAATGCAGCAATGATTGATGGGCAAGAGGCAATCGTTATCTGCGCTTATGTGCGTGATGACTTTCAGGTTGATCGTTGGTCAAACAGCCTCGATCGCGTTTTGCTCGATATTAAAAAACAGCTACCAGAAAGTGTCGAATTAGAGGTGATATTTTCTCAGCGACCATTTATTGAAGTTCGTATGGAAGAACTACTTAGCAATCTGCTACTGGGCATGCTTGCAGTCATGATTGTCATCATTGTCATGATGGATTGGCGTAGTGCAACAGTAATCGGGTTGGCATTACCCCTGACAGCGCTGATGGTACTTGCGGGGTTACGGATATTTGAGATTCCCATTCACCAAATGTCGATTACAGGATTAGTGATCGCGATGGGATTGTTGATTGATAACGCAATCGTGATGGTCGATGAATGTCGGCAACGGATGTGCTCTGGTTTATCAATTTCGACTTCGATCGATCAGGCTGTGAAGCATTTGGCAATGCCCTTATTGTGTTCCACGCTAACTACGACACTTGCATTTTTGCCAATTGCGATGTTACCCGGACCACCTGGAGAATTTGTAGGCACGATCGCAGTGAGTGTGATTCTGGCAATCAATGCATCCTTATTGCTTGCCCTGACTGTCGTACCCGCTTTGATTGGGATTTTCTCCAGAAAATCTAATGGAAATACAGAGCAAATGAAGCAGGCAGCGGGATTATCAATTCGCTGGTTTTCACGAATGTATCGGTATTCTATAACGCTTGTCTGTCAACATCCATTCTTAGGGTTGTTAGTGGGGATCGGGTTGCCTGTGCTGGGGTTTATTCAGGCGAGCCAATTACCGGAGCAATTTTTTCCGGCTTCAGATCGTAATCAGATCCAAATTGAGGTCGAACTACCAGTGGGTACCTCGCAGGAACAAACACGCAATCTCATCAAATCTTTGAATGAGCAAATGAAAAGCGAACCTGGGATCAGGCATACGAATTGGTTTATTGGGGAAAGTGCTCCGAGTTTTTACTACAACATCGTACCCCGCCGACAGCATGCGACATACTACGGACAGGCGTTTATTGATCTTGAACCTGGCATAAACACGCCCCGTTTTGTGCGAGACATGCAATCCAGATTGAGCCAATCCAATCGTGATGCGCGTATATTGATCCGACAGTTAGAGCAGGGACCTCCCGTAGATGCCCCTATCGAAATCCTTTTAAAAGGCCCAGACCTGCGTGTTTTGGAACAGCTCGGCACAGAATTAAGACAAACTATGAGCGAAACTCCTGATGTGATTTATACTCGTTCGGACTTGGGAGAAGTGACGACGAGTTTGGAACTCAATTTTGACGAAGACAAACTGAACGCGACAGGACTTTCTCGGTCCGATGTTGCAAGCCAGCTTTATACGGCGTTAGAAGGAGTCGAAGCGGGAACGATTCGGCATCGTGAATATGTAATACCGGTGATTGTCCGACTTACTGATGCCGAGGAAGTCGGGCTTGATGAATTACAGGGTTTAATAATTCAGCCAACACGGCCTCAGATGTCGGGGCGTGGGGAAATTATTACTTCTGAAGGTCCGCCATTATCTGCGATTGCCGATTTTCAGCTCGATGCTGACATCGCTACGATCACACGCATCAACGGAGAGAACACCAATGAATTGAAAGCGTATATTACCGCAGGAAAATTACCAGCGGTTGTGTTAGCTGATTTTCGTACGCGATTAATGCAATCTGGTTTTCAGCTTCCGGTTGGTTATACGATTGATTTTGCCGGAGAAACGGCAGCAAGAAATGAAGCGGTCACAAACTTGATCGCAGACGCTGCTATTTTAATTTCGCTGATGGTCTTAATACTGGTTATCTCTTTCCGTTCTTTTAGGATCGCTTTTATTATTGCTTCAGTCGCTGGGTTAGCCGTTGGGTTAGGTCCGGCTGCGTTGTGGTATTTTGGCTATCCATTTGGGTTCATGGCGATTCTTGGCACGATGGGATTAATGGGGCTTGCCGTCAACGATTCGATTGTCGTGATGGCCGGGATACGGGCTGATCCTGCCGCAAGTCGTGGCGATGTAGCAGCAATTGTGAAGGTTGTGAATGGCTGTACCCGGCATGTGCTTTCAACTACGTTCACAACGATCGCGGGGTTCTTGCCATTAATTCTAAGTGGGGGAGAATTTTGGCCACCGCTGGCAATTACCATTGCAGGTGGTGTAGGTGGAGCGACGATCTTAGCCCTTTATTTCGTGCCTGCCGCTTATGTCTTAATGAGACCCCGCAAGCGTTAATTCAAATGTCAGCGAACGCACAACTTAGCAATAATCGGTTATGGGTAAATGAGATAGATTTCAAAGAGAATTTGGAACTTATCCTGCTATATGATCGTTAGTTGTGCTAAAAGCATCGTCAAAAGTATAGAATGCGTTTTCACGGGCAAGATTTGACTGTTGATACGAAAGCAACCGATACCGTTTTTGACACAGAACTGGAACGATGCCAGCAACGATTTAGGAAGGACCATCCCAGTATTACTCTTCCTTATAGGCCCAGCCGTGCAGACCGGTGTTGAAGTAGATCGCCGAGAACTTGTACTGATTGAGCAACAGCAGAAGATCGTCATTGAACGTCGGATCGGAGACACATTTCGACGTGGTCAGTCTCGCACAATAGGCTTTCGCGGCGATTTGTTTTCCACAACAACGAACTACCCGCTTGTGATCGAATCGCCAACCAGCAGAACTCGGAGAAGATCGTTTTTGTCAGCATTCGTGACGGACTGTCTATTATCTGAAATCATAAAGTAAGATCGAAGCGATCAAGATTCATCACCTTGCTCCAGGCAGCTACGAAGTCGTGTACAAACTTCTGCTGGGCATCGTCACTGGCATAAATTTCCGCGATGGCTCAAAGCTGTGAGTTCGAACCGAACATGAGATCGACCGAACTGGCAGTCCACTTAACCTCACCCGTCCTGCGGTCGCGTCCTTCGAAGAAGTGAGCACAGACAGGAGACTTCTGCCACTGATTGTTAATGTCCAGTAGGCTTACGAAGAAGTCATTGGTCAACGTCTCCGGGCGTTTGGTAAACACACCAAGTTTGGAAAGAGGGCCGGCACCTGCGTTGGTATCCAGGACTCTCATTCCGCCAACAAGGACTGTCATCTCCGGTGAAGTTTACGTCAGTAAGGAAGCTCGATCGATCAGCAACTCTTCGCCCGGTCGATCAATTTCACGTCCCAAGTAGTTGCAGAACCCGTCAGCATTCGGTTCAAGGACCGCGAAGGACTCCATGTCGGTCATCTCCTGCGTCGCATCGGTGCGACCGGGAGCGAAAGCAATGCTATGCGCGATATTTTAGTCTGGAATGCCTATAATCTTCTGTTAAAGATGTTGCTGATCAGATACTATTTTTCTGCTTTTGAACGATCGAAGACAATCCTCCATCAACACCAATAATCTGTCCGGTTATCCAGTTGTTTTCCGGCTGCAAAAGCCACTCGATCAGTGATGCCACATCTCTCGGTTCTCCCAGTCTTTGTAGTGGATGCATGGCAATTGAAGCTGATTCTGCTGATAGGTTCTCCCATATTTTTCTGGTCATATTGGATTTTATCAGGCCCGGAGCGATGGCATTGATTCTGATACCGCGGCAGGCATACGTTGCCGCAGCAGACAAAGTCAAGCCAATAACACCAGCTTTTGCCGCAGCAATTGCTTCATGATTAGCCAGGCCTGTTCGCGCTGCTGCTGAAGAAATGAGAATTACCGAGCCACCAGTTTGCCGCATCAATTTTCCTGCCATACGCACTGCTGCAAATGCAGAATTCAAATTCACTGTGATTGTCTCCTGCCATTCCTGATAGGATGTGGCATGAGCAGATTTGAGAATCAGTGAACCTATACAATTAACGATCCCATCAATCCGTCCGTACGAATTGTATGCAGTCTCTATGCAATCCTCTATGGTCTCAGGCGCATGGGCATCAATGTTATGTACAGGCGAGCTGAATGTTTCACCTGCATTAATTAAAGCATTCGCATCTCGTCCCCCAAGCATCAGTCGCGCACCCGAGGCCGATAACCGCCTGGTCAGTTCGCCACCAACGGAGCCAGTTGCTCCCAGAATAACAAAAACAGGAGTTTTCTCCGTTGAATCAACCATTTATTTCTCCGTTGAATTAACCATTTATGAAGACTAGTGTGGAAGTGAGGTTTAACAAACTATTACTTAATCTTTTAAATGTTAGAGTGGATTCAGTATTTGCCGACCCCCGAGATTCACCAATAATCATAATATTATGGAAACTCGCTCAAAAAAAGCACAATTGTCATTGTTGCTTTGATGCTTAAAAAAAGTGGTCACTGTTATACAATCACCCTTCGAGCTAAGGAATGATCGATGCGAAGCTTCTTGGTTCTCCTTTTCAGCACAATTCTTATTGCAATGATTCTGATTACAACACATGCCTCACTTGATCGCACTGTTTCTAATGTGGGTCAAGAACTCCTTTCAGACAGATGGTTTCAGGCGACGCTGTGTGATGCCTACTTTGGCTTCATCACGGTGTACATCTGGGTCTGGTACAGAGAAAGGACTTTTCTCGCACGATCAGTATGGTTTATCCTGATCATGCTATTGGGCAATATTGCAATTTCTATTTACGTTTTAATTCAAATATGGCTTTTACCTGGAAATGCGTCTCTGTGCGATCTGATGAAAAGGCGATCAATCGGTTTTGAGAGCAATTGATTCGGGTTGTCATATACCGGTTTGCTCGTATAAATTAAAAAATCTACCATTAAAGACTTCAGCCTGATGTACTATTCGTAAATTCTCAATCGCCTATCAATCTACTTGATGTGAGTTATCTTCCTTACAAATCGTTCAGGAATACCCGTCATTATACTCAAGAAGCTCTCTTGTCTGAACTCCTGAATCTACTACGGCAAAATTGACCGTTTCTGAATTTATATACCCAGTTCAAATTGATAGAGTAATGTTAGTCGTGCTACCAGTTCAACATATAGAATTGAAAACCCAGTGTCTGCAAGATAAGCATTTACGATCTATGAAGTAGCATAAGATCAATATTCAAAGATCCGATTAAGTTTCCGTGGAAACCGATATTTTTGCTACAGACTGAGCAGAAGTGACTAAGGGTAAAAGCAATGATCGCTTCCGAGTGTAAAGTGGGCAACCTGCTAGTAAGCTACCCTCGCGGGCGAATGCGTTATGAAGCTCCAAATCATTTAATCTTGAGAGCAGACAACACTCTTTGTTACTCTTGCCCGTAACGTAAATACTCCTGAATGAAAAACCAGAATTTTATGTCGAAAACGCAACCGCAAAAAATGGAATGTATGGAGGTTTGGGGAGGCAACCAACCTGCAGACAGGGAGTTGACCACGACTGGCCTTGACATATGGGTCTACAGTCAGCCATACGCAGCTGCTAAATCGGGCGGCGATGTATACTATATTTCTTCCTGCTCATCCGGACGAATTACCCGACTGCTACTGGCAGATGTGAGTGGTCATGGTCAAGCGGTATCAAAGCAGGCTGATTTACTGCGGCAATTGATGCGGCGACACATTAATCATGTTAACCCGTCCTCACTTGTTGAAGGAATTAACAGCGATTTCGAAGCACACTCGAAGACTGGAGGTTTTGCAACTGCGATAATCGGGACTTTTTTTCTGCCAACGTCATCTCTGACACTCATCAATGCAGGGCATCCCAATCCGCTTATTTTTCATGGATCAACTGGAAACTGGATTCCGATAAGCCATGATCGCAAAAGTAAGTCAGTCCGTAACTTTCCACTGGGAATTGATACTGGCCAGAAATACTCTGGCACCAAAAGTAAACTTAAGCGGGAAGATTTGATGATCTGCTTTACAGACGGCCTTCTGGAACTGAATCTTGCAGATGGTAGCATGCTGAGAGAAACAGGTCTGCTGAAAATTCTTTCGAAATTGGATGCGAGTGATCCGGGCGAATTGCTCAGGCAACTTCTTGATCAGCTTAAACAGGAACAAAGCGATATCAGTTCTGCTGATGATGTTTCCATAATGCTTTTTCGCAGAAATGACAGCAGTGTTTCGTTACGCGATAATATTCTGGCACCCTTTCGTGCACTGCGGCATTTTTTTCGAAAACCTGAATCATCCTGATACTAAACAAGGTATTTCAAATCTGTCTCTGGTGGTCCCTCGCCTCAGTTCCCTAAATTTGTTTACTTTTTACACATGGATTCAAAAGATACCCCACGAATGACACCAGTCACACGGCTTAGTATTTTTTGTTTTTAGTGTAGTTCTGCTTCGATTCCGGCACCGGGGCTCTGTAGGCCAATGATCTGTGCAGCCTGATGGAGTTGTAATCTCTTCTCCAGCGTTCGATCAGCACTTTAGCTGCCCATCACGTATCGAAGATCTCACCGTTGAACAATTTAGCTCTCTGCTTTCCGTTGTATCTACCGCTTGCCAGGCCATCATTAAAACCAAACGAAGTGGTGCGATTCCCAACGTTATCGACAGCGAAATAAATGCTTGGTCAGAAGCGTTGGAGGGGATTCAGGGAACAGTCGAGTTTTCGTCATCATTTGGTGAGTTAGAGTGAATTAATTTTCGGCTGGCTGTAATCAACATCTTTACTTTGAAGGAATTCCCAGTAAAGCAATTTTGCGTTCTGTTGTCGCTATTGGCACTGCGGAATTTTTTGCCTGCTAATGAGCCAGTGCGAGAACGAATCGAGTGAATCGACATTTGGGTCACGAATGCTGACAAAGACGATCTTCTCCGAGTTCTGCTGGTTGGCGATTCGATCACAAGCGGGTAGTTCGTTGTTGTGGAAAACAAATCGCCGGGAAAGCCTATTGTGCGAGACTGACCACGTCGAAATACGTCTCCGATCCGACATTCAATGACGATCTTCTGCTGTTGCTCAAGCAGTACAAGTTCTCGGCGATCTACTTCAACACCGGTCTGCACGGCTGGGACTATAAGGAAGAGCAATACCGGGATGGTCTTTCCAAAACTATTGTTACTGCGAACGAACAAGCTGGTGATACAAAATTGATCTGATCGACCACGACGACTGTACGTGAATGGAGCGGCTTAAAAACCTTCGCTGAATAAACAGATCGAGTCAAAGTGCGAAACCAACTCGCTTCTGAGATCATGACGAAACTACATGTTCCAACTGACGACCTTTTGAACTGGTAAAAGACTATGCCGACTGGCAGTCCAAGAATCGAGTTCAGTTCAACGTAAAAGGAAATGAAGCTCTAGCGAAACAAGTGGCCGAGCGCATCTCGCAGCAATTGCGATTAGTGGAGTAACTGGATATCCTGTCTTCATATTTTCGGCCAATGCATGTTGTCTATGGCCACGAAATGCAAGCAGCTAATGCCTTTGGAAGTGTGGATGAATGCTAAACTGGCTTGACTGGTACAATTCGCTTGAGAAGCCAAGCTGGACTCCAACCCCGTCCACCATTGGGATGATCTGGCAGTTTCTCTACCCGGTCGTCCTTGTCACGTTCGGCTTCGTGTTTGTGCAGGCGATACGGAAGAGGCTTCCGTGGAAGGTGGCTTTGCCGTTTGGCATCAACCTCGTGGCGAATGTGATCTTCACGCCGATTCAATTCGGGCTGCGGAACTTGCCGCTGGCGGCGTTCGACATTATGGTTGTCTGGGTCACAATTATCTGTATGTCCTTCGTCATCTGGAAGCATCACAAATGGGTTGCAGTGGCACAGGTCCCATATTTCGTGTGGGTCTCGATTGCGACTATGCTGCAATTATCGATCACTTGGAGCAACTGGTAGCAATGACGGATAATCCATCCACTACAGAAATCCGCCTTGGCCTCTGCTGCACCTTTCTTGAACAGCCGATCAAGTTCCGCAAAACGACGGTCAAGGCTATCAGCGGCATGAATCGTGATGAGGCACTAGTCAAGCTTTCGGGTCTGTGCATGACCAACGCCGAGGCGTTGCTGGCATCGTTCCAGTTCTGTGTCAAAAACGGCATCGGTTGCTTTCGTATCAACAGTCAAATCCTACCCGTGAAAACGCACGCTGAATGCGGCTACGACGTAAGCGATCTTCCAGATGCCGACGAGATCGTCGAGCGTTTCAAGGTGTGTGGCAAATTCGCAAGATCGCACGGCCTACGATCTTGCTTTCATCCCGATCAATTCGTCGTGCTGAACTCTCCCCGCCCAGATGTGGTAGATCGGTCAATCGAAGAACTTGAGTACCAATCGGAAGTCGCTGAATGGGTCGGTGCCGATGTCGTGAATATCCACGGTGGCGGGGCGTATGGCGACAAAGTGGATGCTCTGAGTCGATTCGCCGAGTCCCTGTCTCGGTTATCAGACCGAACGAGAAGCCGTTTAACGGTCGAAAACGATGACGTGACATACACGCCATCTGACCTGCTGCCACTATGTCGGTCGGAAGGAATCCCATTGGTCTATGATGTTCACCATCATCGCTGTAATCAGGACGATCTCACGGTGGAGGATGCGACATTACAGGCAATTTCCACTTGGGATCGAGAGCCAATGTTTCACCTTTCCAGTCCTCTTGAGGGCTGGAAAGGACCGAAACCGAACCGCCACCATGACTTTATCAATATCGTTGACTTTCCTGATTGCTGGCGTGATCTCTCGTTGACGGTGGAGGTTGAGGCGAAGGCCAAGGAAGTCGCTGTCTTGAAATTGATGAATCAATTGTCGCAGCAGTGGGTTGTGTACATACTGCGGTGCGCCGATGGCTCGTTCTACACGGGCATCACGAATGATCTCAAACGACGAGTCGAGCAGCACAATGCTGGAACTGCATCACGTTACACTCGCAGCCGACTTCCCGTCGTCTTGACGTATCAGGAGCCACATCTGAACCAAAGCATGGCGTTAAAACGAGAATTGGGAATCAAATCATTGTCACGGAAGGCGAAAGAAAAGTTGATCCGGTCGATGAAGTGACTACTCCGACGAAAAGATTAACTCATGTTGAGTCTTTCGATTCGTATCCCATTTATCCTGTCTCGTTTCTGAGATAAACAACGTTTTTAATTACATCGCGTTACAGGGTATTCTGTGCAACTTTGCGGGTGTTGAGATTTACCGTTGTTTTGTAGTCCATCTATCGTAATCTTAATTGTGAAATTTTGATAAATGAACTTCGCTCTTACGTCTGAAAAGAAATGCTAGACAATCATTTAATTATTTGGCAATTTTCAATTGCCTTTTTGCCAGTGGTTTACGTTTTTAGTTGTGATACTGTTTGTAGGATTTAATGTGAATCATATGGAATTTCTGAAAATCCTATTCGAATCATCCCATGCTCCTCTGGTTTTGATCGAGAATGGCAAATAGTCATTGAAAAACTTAGCTACTCAATAAATTAATTTCTTTGTCAAGAGAATTCAAGTACTCTTCCCCCACTATCGTTAATACTTTAAGCCAAGCGTTCAATTTTCGGTTTAGTTTTTAAGCGAAATTCACTACTTGACAAACCTGGGGTACTATCTATTGCGATAGCCCAAGACTGGCGGACTCCCGAAAAGTGAATTATGCGGCCAGTTGTTGAGCGTATATTCTCTCGAACTGGTCGGGACATTGATAGCTTAATGTTTGATGTAAACGTTTTGAAT
>Ga0222668_1000409_pt1 | contig 28117 bp, 20 predicted proteins | sample AntAcemetagen728_FD_179823 | JGI IMG/M metagenome (GOLD analysis project Ga0222668, IMG submission 179823) | Saline water microbial communities from Ace Lake, Antarctica - #728 | ecosystem: Environmental > Aquatic > Non-marine Saline and Alkaline > Saline | place: Antarctica: Ace Lake... | reverse complement strand
GCAGTTGGTAGTCAAGGCTTTGCTGTGGGAGATCTCGATTCATCAAAAATGATCTATGGTTATGTGGATTGTTATACTTCGGAAGATGGGGGCTATACCTTCGATCAAACGGCGTGGTGGAGTTTGTATGACGGCGCTCACGGTCCAGGTTCTTTGCAGGATCGTCATGCGAATTCTGAGCATTATATTCATGCAGATTTGAGAGAAGCGGAGTGTATTAATGGTGTTTTTTATGTCGCAACAGATGGATATTTTGCAAGAAGTTTAGATGATGGTCTAACATGGGAGCACTTGAATCACAGTATGTCAATTCGAGAGAATTATACATTGGGAGTCAGTCAATCCAATCATTACCGAACAATAGTAGGCTCACAGGATAATGGAACGAGTATAAAACATAAAACAACGTGGTTAGAATATACAGGTGGGGATGGAATGGAGGGTGTCATTCATCCCTTGAATTCAGATTGGATGATTAGCAGCTATCAATATGGTTCGCGTACCAAAACATTTAATGGCGGACTGACGCGCGCTGGAGCTTCGCCTCCCGTGCATTCTTCTGGATGGGTTGCTCCAATGGCATATGATCCAAATGATCATTTAACGATTTATCATTTTGGCGAAAATGTGCATAAAACAACCAATTTTACCTCTACATGGGTGATTATGGGGACACCAGGTTTTTCTGGTCAAATATCAGAAGCGGCTATCGCAGAGAATAATACGAATATTATTGTTGTTTCTCGCGGTCAAAACATTGAACGCTCGCTTGATGGCGGTGTAACCTATGCAAGTATAAAAGGAACCTTACCTAATTATAACATTACGGACATTGCATTTGATCCACGACGAGATAGTACCATTATTGTAACCTATAATCGCTTTCAAAATGATGGACAAAAAATTTACCTTTCTAATGATTTAGGAAATACATGGACAAATATTACAGCTAATCTCAACAGTATGCCACTTCACGGAGCAGTTATCGATCACAGTCCTGAACGAAATATATATGTGGCTGCAGAAATTGGAGTATATGTGAAGTCAATGGATGCAACGGACTGGGAATTATACAATGATGACCTACCGAATTGTGCGATTTACGAATTGGATATTGCTTATGGATCGAATACACTCCGCGCCGCAACTTGGGGACGAGGAGTGTGGGAATATACCCTCAGAGATAGAAGTACTTATCCCGCCATTTTAACAACAACGATAACAGATCAACCAACTTTCGAATTGCCAAAAGAATCTGTCGATCAATATATCACTTCTAAAATTCATTATGACGGTACAATAAGTTCGGCCTATGTACTTTGGTCCATTGATGCTCCAACATTTGAAAACGCTATCGACATGGAAAACGTTTCAGACACAACTTGGGTTTCTGAGACAGCAATTCCAGATTATCCCGAAGGAACGAAAATTTATTTTAAGGTCTATGCTATAGGGGATTCAGAGGATACAACCGAAACGTATAAATTCATGTATGCTATTCGTCCGTTTGAATATTGCGGAGGAATTGGTTCTCCTGGCACAGGGTCGGATTATATAGATTTTGTAGAATTGGAAGATATCTCAAATTCCAGTGCTCAAGATTATTATGGGGATTTTACCGATCAGGTTACGACGCTTTATTTGGATTCAACTTACACCTTACAAGCGAACTTAAATTATGCCTTTGGCCCAGATATTATGGGGGCATGGATCGATTATAATCACAATGCGTATTTTGAAGAGGATGAATATATCGAAATGTCAGGTTTTGATGCAGATCACGCTTCATTTGGAACATTTACCGTTCCTAGTTATGCGACCTTGACCGACACAACGCGACTGCGTGTTAGAAATGTATATGGAGGAACAATGGATCCATGCGGAACAGCTGCTGGCGAAGTAGAAGACTATTCAATTGTTTTTAGTTGTGCAAATACACTTTCATTATCCTCAATTTCCTCATGTGACCCATATCTATCTCCAAGTGGGGTCTACCTATGGACAGAATCTGGAACCTATTTTGATACTATACCAAATGTGAACGGTTGTGATTCGGTAATGATCATCAATTTAACAATCAATTCGACAAGTTCGGAAATTGTTTCATCTTCCTGTGAGCCCGTTCTTTCGCCAAGTGGATTGTATACGTGGAGCGAATCGGGCATCTATATGGATACAATTACAAATGAAGTGGGCTGTGATTCGTCGATTACAGTAAATTTGACGATTTTAGAACCGACTGAAGCAAGTCTGTTGGAAATCGCTTGTAAGAATTATCTTTCGCCAAGTGGTCTTTATACATGGACCGAGAGCGGTATTTATTTAGATACACTGCTAAATGAAGCAGGTTGCGATTCAATACTTACCATTGATTTAACCATTAATTCAGTTGATGCGTCAATAACGATTGGTACCTATGAACTAACAGCTAATGCAATGGGTGCAACTTATCAATGGTTGGATTGTAATGACGATTGGAACGAAATTGCTGGAGCAGTGGACCAAACACTTACACCACTTGAAAACGGAAGTTATGCAGTGATTGTGAGCGAAGGCGAGTGCGTTGATACGTCTGATTGCGCAGAAATAAGTGCATTGGAAATAGGATCTTTTGAAAGTAATGGTGTACACATTTATCCGAATCCAAGTGATGGAATGTTCACGTTGGATTTTGGAACTTCAAAGTCATCCATGGAAGTTACGATTCATGATCCTGCTGGCAAAGTAGTGTATAAATCAACCTTCGAAAATCAAGTCGCTATTCTCATAAATATTGAAGTTGCGGCAGGTTCATATTTTATAACCTTGCAGGGCGCTAAAGGTGAAACGTTGCGTAAGAAGATTGTATTGAACTAAATTAAACTTCTATTTAATTTTTATCAACAAATTAAAACAGCGTAAATTACTGTATTTGATTTTAGAGAATCAATCAGTATCTTTACGAAAGGTCAACAACTAAAATATGAAGAATATATTCTCACTTTTTTTCCTCCTTCTCATATCAGTCGGTTCCACCGTTTATTCACAGGTGAGCTACAAAGAGATGATGCTCGATAATAGCGTTAATTTTTATGCTGTTTGCGCAGCGGCTGATGCTTATTTTGAAACAATTGATAAAGATGCAAAGGGTTCGGGTTGGAAAGGATATCAACGGTGGAAATATTTCAACGAATCGAAATATTATCCAAGCGGAGACAGATCATTGGAAGATCCTTATTTTGTGAGAAAGGCTTATGAGCAATTTATGATCGATAATCCAACCGATAAAGTTCTTTTTTCTGGTGGTTGGGAAGAAGTTGGGCCGGCAAATATTGACAGTATAACAGGTCATTATTCGGCAGGTTTAGGTCGTTTAGAAACATTTTATGTAAATCCTGCGGATGAAGATGTCATGTATATTGGCTCGCGAAGTGGCGGTTTTTGGAAGACGACGGATGGCGGAACGACTTGGATTGGGGGTTCAACTGATTTTCTTTTTGCAAGCGGGGTGAACACCATTGCTGTTTCTCCTACCAATCAAGATTCGGTTCTTATCAATGTTCGAAACGCTGGCAATGGAACGACGCATGGGATCTATCGCTCAACAGATGGAGGTGATTCATGGACAGAAACAAATTATAATCCAGCGATCCTCGGTAAAGGCGGTTTAGGAAGTAATTTTCAAGTGAATCAAATCAAATATCACCCGACCATTCCTAACTTGGTTTTTGTTGCTGCAAATGACGGACTTTATCGTTCCGACAATAATTTAAGCACGTGGTTAAAAGTTACCAACGGCAGTATTTCTGAAATTGAGTTCCACCCAACTGATGCGTCCATCATTTATATCTACGATTATTATTATTGGGGGCCAAATAAAAATAAGGTTTTACGTTCGACGGACTATGGGCTCAACTTTATTGGCTCTGCTGATATTGTAGGAAATGCGAATAATACCAATGTTCATTTTGATGTGAGTCCGCTCTGTGAAGATTGCCTTTATTTTGCATCTGGTACGGGACTTTGGAAGTCTTTCGATAGTGGTGTAACGTTCAATTTTGTGAGCAATCCAGCTATGAGCAGTGAAGGTTTTGCTGTAAATGATATGGATACCTCAAAAATGACCTATGGAGGAATAGATGGATTTGCCTCTTCCGACGGAGGACTTACATTTCATCAAACAACATGGTGGAGTTTGGGAAGTGCAGCGCACGGACCGGGTGGCTTTCAAGAGCGTTTTGCGAATTCTGAACATTATATTCATGCAGATGTCCGCTATACGGGTTCCATTAACGGCGTTTTTTATATGGCTACTGACGGTCAATTTGCAAGGAGTTACGATAACGGCGAAACGTGGGAGCAACTTGGAAAAGATATGGGGATTCGCGAAAATTATACACTCGGCGTCAGTCAATCCAATCATTATAGGACCATGGTGGGTTGTCAAGATAACGGAACAAGTATTAAACATAAAGACGGCTGGATGGAATTTTGGGGAGCAGATGGAATGGAAGCAATCATTCACCCTTTGAATTCTGATTGGATGATTGGAAGCAATCAATATGGCGGACGAAGAAGAACTTTTAATGGAGGTATTTCACAGAATGGAGCCTCACCTCCTGGTCACTCGTCTGGTTGGGTAGCTCCAATCTGTTATGATCCGAATCACCACATGACTGTTTATCATTTTGGTGAATTGGTGCATAAGAGCACTGATTTTGGATCGACTTGGGAAGACCTAGGAACACCAAGTTTTTCTGGAACGATTGATGAAGCCGCCATTGCTGAGAATAATTCAAATATAATTATTGTGTCGAGAGGTCAATATATTGAGCGTTCTATAGATGGTGGTGTTACCTTTGTCAATATCAAAGGAACTTTGCCAAATTACGGCATTACGGATATTGCTTTTGACCCAAATCAAGACAGTACGTTCGTGGTGACCTATAATCGTTATCAAGATGATGGACAAAAAATCTACATTACCCATGATTTAGGCAATACTTGGATAAACATTACTGCAAACCTAAATAAAATGCCAATTCGTGGCGCTGTGATCGACCATACACCAGATCATAATATCTATTTAGCTGCAGAAATTGGGGTGTTTGTGAAACGAATGGAAGATACTGATTGGGTACTTTATAATGACGATCTTCCCAATTGTATGATCTTTGAATTAGAGGTTGTCAACGGTTCTAATGCCATTCGAGCCGCAACGTGGGGTAGAGGTGTTTGGGAATATACCTTGAAGGATCGAACATCTTATCCGGCTATTTTAACCACAACGATTACGGATCAACCTTCTTTTATAGTTCCTGCGGAGGAATCCGAACAATTTGTGACGTCCATGATTACCTATGATTTTGACCTAAGTGAAGCCTATGTCTTATGGTCGGCAGATGCGCCTACTTTTGACAATCGAATTGAGATGTCAAATACCATTGATTCGACTTGGGTTTCGGACGAACCGCTTCCAATATACCCTTCCGGAACAGATCTTTATTTTAAAGTTTTTGCCATTGGCGAATCGGCTGATACAACAGAGACCTATAAATTCATGTATACCGTTCAACCGTATGAATATTGCGCTTCTTATGGTAATATGTCTTGGGAAACTTCCGTTACGTTAATTGATTTTAGCGATTTAAATAACCCATCAGGTAAACCTGCGCCTTATACGAGTTATATTGACCTGGATACAGCACATATCTATCCTGGAGAGGATTATGAATTGACTATGAATATGAATACGGATGGCCCCTATACAATACACGGTGGCGCTTGGATTGATTGGAATAGAGATGGCGATTTTACAGACCCAGGTGAAGCTTATGATTTAGGAACAACCTACGATTCACCGGATGGCATTTCTTCTCTTTCGCCTTTAACAATTACTGTTCCTTTGGATGCACATATTGGAAAAACGACCATGCGTGTGGCAGCAAAATACGGAACAGATCCTTCGCCTTGTGAAACTGGATTTGATGGTGAAGTAGAGGATTATACCCTTTTTATCAAGCCTTTAATCGAGCTTGATTATGTGCTCTATGACATTGATATTTGTCAAGGTGATTACGCTACTTTTGAATATACGGGCTCTTATCTGGATGCAATTGATTGGAGTTTTACGAATGGGGATGTAACCTATACTTCTGACGAGATGACTGGCGGAATTTTATTTGAAGAACCCGGCGATTACAACCTCTTGCTTTTTGGTTATGAAGGAGAAATATCCGATTTTGCCTTTGAATCAGGCGCTATTCACGTCCATCCTACCTACGAAGAAGAAACAGCCGGTCTAATTTGTAATGGAGATGAGCTTGAATTTGGAACGCAAACACTCAGTGAAGAGGGGGTTTATATCGAACCTTTTCTGTCAACTTTTGGTTGTGATTCGATTGTGACAATGACGCTCTCTGTGCAAGATGTAGATGCAGAAGTCACGGCGGGTGATTATGAATTAACAGCGAATGCATTGGATGTAACCTATCAGTGGTTGGATTGTAATGCAGATTGGGCGGAAATTGCAGGCGCAACAACCCAAGTATTTACACCTTTTGAAAATGGTTCCTATGCAGTAATAATTAACGACGGATTATGTCAAGACACTTCAGCTTGTTATGATATTGTGGCATTAAGTTTGGATGATTTTGAAAACTACGGCGTTCATTTGTATCCGAATCCTAGTAGAGGTACCTTTGAATTACAATTGGATGAAGTTGTAGGAAATTTAGACCTTGTGATTTATGACATAGCGGGTAAAATCGTCTATTCAAATGTCTATTTAGCTACAAATCGAGTAGGTGTTGAATTGAATGTTGCAGCGGGTGTTTATTATATTGTTTTGAACGGCCTTAATAAGGATGCAATTGTCCTGAAATTGATTATTGAATGAAGATGAAAAATTATCAAATTTATACCTTGCTTTTAGTTGGGTTAATAGCTTCTTGTATAGGGGGGAAAAAGATTCCGTTGGTGGATGAAGAAATTATTTTTTTTAATGAACCGTATTATCAAGAAATTTTCCCAGGGCAGGAAGATGGTCAAAAGCGCCTACTTTTAACCCTACCCGTTCAAACTTTCACAACGGGAAATGATTTTGATAGTGTCTATTTTCATGGCTTTCATGTGTCCCTTTTAAGGAATGTAAATCAAATGAAGGTTGAATACAGTGCAAAGATTTTAGTGCCAAATGAAAAAGTTGAAATCATTCCACCGTATCCGCTTACAGACAGTGAAGCCTTGCTTTCTTATACCGATATAAAAGGGAAAAAGAAATTGATGAAGGTTGAAAATATCTTGCGTAAAGAACCTATTTTTCAACCTTAATTGAACCAAACCTACAATAGGTGTAACTTATTATGAATCATAGTTGTTAAAGGAGTATGATCCAACGAATTCATCTTTTATCATTCCTATTCTTGATTTCTTTCGCGCAAGGTAGTTTTGCCCAGCAAGATTTTTTAACGACGAGTGAAGGGGTGCGTACCTTTTGGTTTAATCCTGCAACGATTGCCACGTTCAACCGTTATTCTTTAAACGCGAACGCAAGATTGCAAGTAATTGATGGATTGGATAATCCCTATGTCGTTCAGATTGGGGCAGCCACAAAGCTCACCAATTTAATGGCAAAGCATCCCCGCAATGAATTCGGGGTCGGTGTTAATTTTAGTAAAGATGATTCAGGGGGATTAAAATTTAGCCTTATCTCTACCACGCTTAATTATCAGTTGATCCTAGCTAAAAGTCGGTTGGTGTTTGGTATCGCACCTGGTATACGGCAAATTGCATTTTCTTGGACGCCTATTCCCCCTAGCGGTATTCCAGATCCAGTCATCAATGAATTGTTGTCTAAGCGTCAAACTGAATTTGATTTAGGGGTTGGAATAAATTGGTATGGACAACGTTTTGCAATTGGTCTATCAAGTACGCATGTCACCAGTCCTTTTTACAACTCAGATTTTTTCAATACAGTAGCACATTACTACTTAAACGGAATGTACCGCTTTAAATTACCTCACGGCATTAATTTGAAAACGGTAGGAACAATTCGAACGGATCAAAATACCACGAGCGCACAAGCAATGTTATTTCTGGAATTACCTAAGAATAATATTTCAATTGGAGCAGGGTATCGAAGGCAAGATGCCATTTTAGCAGGTTTCAGCTTTCGAATCAATAAATGCTATGTCGGTTATTTCTTTGATTATGTGCCCAATCCTATTTTGGGTCAAATAAGTCACGAAGTTCGTTTGGCATTTGAATTATTCGACACGCGGCTTTTGCCGACAATATCAGCACCTAGAATCGTTCCGATTTAGCATTAGCGTTTAACTGCGAAGATATTTCCGAGCTCTACTTTTTTATCCTGTAGAGTAGAATAAGGCAAATAAAATAGATCAATCGATTCTTGCTCGATATGTTTCATCTCAAAGGCAATCGCATCTTGCGGTGCTGCCCTCTCTTCTAATTGCAATCTAACTTCATAAGCCAACGCATAACCTTTTAATTTTCCTTCGGCCAATTCGCCTTCACAATAAATCGTTAATGCTTCGATTACTTGACCGATTTTGGGCATGTTTTTGGTGTCAGTTACCTCCATTTCCAGTGGATGCACATTTCCAATCGTGTCGATAAAGGCTCCGAATGGATACGATTCACCCGTTTCTACTAAAAGGTCGCTTGCATATTCAATGCTATGTTCTAAGAGTTTTTCTACTTCTGGATTCATTCTACTTTTTTTAATTTATTTTCAAGGACGAACATTTCGTCACGTAACCTCGCAGCCTCAATAAAATCGAGTTGTTTTGCTGCAGCTTCCATATCACTCTTAATTTTCTTAATACTTTTTTGCAATTGATCCTGCGTCATGTAATCGAAGACAGGATCAGCAGCCATGGCTTGCTCAATGCGAATATCGTAGATTTTTTCTTTTCCTTCCTTATTCGCCACCTTTGTTTGCTTCATGATACTTTCCTTCGATCGTTTGATCTGCGTTGGGATAATGCCATGATCGGTGTTGTATTGCTCTTGAATGGCTCGTCTTCGCAAGGTTTCGTCAATCGTTCGTTGCATGCTGTTTGTAATTCGATCAGCATACATGATAACATACCCATTCACATTACGCGCGGCTCTTCCGACAGTTTGCGTTAGTGCGCGCTCTGATCTTAAAAAACCTTCTTTATCGGCATCAATAATGGCCACTAAAGACACTTCAGGTAAATCTAATCCTTCTCTCAATAGATTGACACCAATTAACACATCAAAAACACCTAAACGCAATTCACGTAATATTTCTACCCGCTCCAGTGTGTCTACATCAGAGTGAATATAACGGCAAGGAATACCTAATTTATCCAAATATTTCTGTAATTCCTCCGCCATTCTTTTAGTCAGTGTTGTCACCAAAACACGTTCATCTTTGTCTCGCCTTACTTGAATCTCTTCAATCAAATCATCAATTTGATTTTCACTTGGCCGCACTTCAATCAATGGATCTAGTAAACCTGTCGGGCGAATAACCTGCTCGATTACCACACCTTCCGATTTCTCTAGTTCATAATCTGCAGGTGTTGCACTTACATACAATGTTTGCTGCGTCAACGATTCAAATTCTTCAAATTTTAAAGGACGATTGTCCATTGCAGCGGGTAATCTAAATCCAAAATCCACTAAATTGATCTTTCGCGCGCGATCACCTCCGTACATGGCACGAATTTGAGGAATCGTCGCATGACTTTCATCAATCATCATCACAAAATTAGATGGAAAATAATCCAATAAACAAAAGGGCCTCGATCCTGGTTCGCGTTTGTCGAAATAGCGTGAATAATTCTCAATACCTGAACAATAACCTAATTCACGAATCATTTCTAAATCATAATTCGCGCGCTCGTCTATCCGTTGCGCTTCGATCAATTTACCTTCACGTTTAAAATATTCAACATGATTGCCAATGTCAATTTCAATTTTCCTGATCGCTTGATTGATCGTGTCTTGGCTTGAAACGAAAATGTTCGCCGGGAAAATGTTGATGGTTTCAAACGACTCAATTTTCTGATTTGAACTTGGATCGAAGGTGTATAATTCTTCAATTTCATCTCCCCAAAAAATAATGCGCAACGCAAAATCCGCGTAAGCCAAAAAAACATCAATCGTGTCTCCTTTTACTCGAAAATTTCCCCGTTGCGGGTCAATATCATTGCGCGAATAGAGGTTTTGAACCAAACTCAATAAGAATTTATTTCTGGAAATCACCAAACCGACGGAAGCCGGTAAAATACTTTTTTCGAATTCTTCAGGATTTCCTACCCCATAAATACAAGAAACAGAGGCAACGATAATGACATCCTTTCTCCCTGATAGTAAAGCTGAGGTTGCTGCCAAACGAAGTTTTTCAATTTCGTCATTGATGGACATGTCCTTTTCAATGAAGGTATTGGTTGTGGGGATATAGGCCTCCGGTTGATAATAATCATAATAAGAGACAAAATATTCGACCGCATTATTGGGAAAAAAACTTTTAAACTCACCGTATAATTGCGCGGCTAAGGTTTTGTTGTGAGATAAGATAAGCGTTGGGCGATTGATTTCTTTGATCACATTCGCCATAGTGAAGGTTTTACCACTTCCCGTCACGCCAAGTAACGTTTGAAAGGGAATGCCTTCGTTTAACCCTTCTACAATCTGTTTGATTGCATCAGGTTGATCTCCTGTTGGTTCAAATTCAGCATGCAGATCAAAGCTTTTCATTAAATTCCTCCTTTAATACGGTTAAGGCCCTTTCTATATCAAGTTCAATTTCTGCATACTTTGCAATTTTTTGGATCACACGATCGACTGTCGCATCTGGACAGGAAGCGCCACTTGTAATGATAATTTTTAAGGGGCGCTTCGCCGGTAAATAATCCCTTGTTTGATCAAGCCTATGCTGATGCAAATTAAAATGTTGAATTTCGGTTGAAGAGATTAACTCGTCTTCGTCTTTGATATAATAGGTTTTAAATTTTTGCTCGCAAAGTTCAACAAGGTGCGAAGTGTTTGAACTGTTATAGCCTCCAACAACAAAAGCAAGATCAGCATCAACATCCATTAAAGCCAATGTCGCAGTCTGATTATCATTCGTGGCATAACATAAGGTGTCTCTCGTATTTGCGAAATGTTGATCTCGGTTTTCAATGCCATATTTCTCTTCCATAACCGAAGCCAAAAAATCACTGATCTCTTGGGTTTCAGTTGCCAACATTGTCGTCTGATTCACAACTCCAATACGTGCTAAATCGCTCACGACATCAAAGCCTTGCGAGAAACGACTCTTGAAAGCTTCTTCAAATTCCTCCGTTGGTCTTTTGCCCAACATAAAGTCCGCTAAAATTTGTGCTTCGTGAATGTCTCTGATAATAATTGATTTCGCAAATTCAGTAGAGTGGGAGAAGGTTGCCCTTGTCTCTTCGTGTTGATCTTTTCCGTGAATGATGACGGTATAATCATCATTGCCCAATTTCTCTGATTTCTTCCATACCCGCTCTACAAAAGGACAGGTTGTATCGTATGCTTTCAGCGAAACGCCAATTTCTTTTAATTGATTTTCAATCGCGATAGTCGTTCCAAAAGCAGGAATGATCACAATGTCTTCGGATTTAATGTTTTCCCAAGGAATGAGCTGATTGCCGCTTGTGTCTTGAATGAATTCGATACCTCTTCTTACCAAGTCCTCATTCACACCCGGATTGTGAATCATTTGGCTGAGCAAGTAAATTTTTTTAGTCGGATTTTCATCCAAGGCTTTGTAAGAAATCTCAATGGCATTTTCAACCCCAAAACAAAATCCAAAATGACGCGCCAACACAAAGGCTATTCCATCAAATTTTAGATGCGTTGGCGAAAAATCTTTTTTTCGTTTATCATTATTCGATCGAATAGCTTTTACACGACTAATAATCGGTGAGCGATAAAAATGGGGTATATCAAACGTTTTCAAATCTCGTAGTTTTAAACAAGTAATGAACTACAAAATGAAGCACTTCACGACTTGATTAGGTGAACAAAGGTAACGAATATCTCCGCTTATTGTTCAAGACTTAATAAATAATCAAGGGCGGTATAATTCATTCGTTCGCCAATCCAATGATAGGCTGTTTTACCTGTCGAGTCTATTAAAAAAATGGAGGGAAATTCGAATCCTGCAAAACTGACAAATGTATTTTCCGTCGTGAGGAAATGACGCGTTAATGCCAGGCCATTATTGGTTTCAAGGAAATGATTTACATTGGCAGTATCGTTCGCAAAAAATACGTGCACGGGTATAGTTTGACCAGCTGCAATATTCAATCCTAATTTATTACAAGCCGCTTGGCAGTGATCACAGCCAACATCAAAAAAAGCCAAAATTTCGGTACTATCCTGTCTTGTATAAGAGTTTGAAGTGGCATCAGATAAACGGCCAAATTCGGTTAATTCAAGATCATCCCCGAGCATAAAATAGTCAATATCATAAATGGGCTCAATCGCGAAAGAAATCAAAAAACCGGGTGCTATTCCGATTGCAAGTACAATAAGAAAACGCGTTTGAGCACCTTTTCGGATGAGGAGCAGAGTAGCATTAAGGGCAAAAAGAAAAAAGAGAATAACCGCTAGGCGAATGAGAACCGTGCTGACGACCCAACCCAGTCCAATTTTGACCACACTAAAAATCAATACTTCATGAAAATAAAAAGGAATGGTGATTGCTAATCCTAAAGAAATGATCAGAATCAAAAGGTTATTCATTACTTTTTTCATAGTTCAAAAACCTGAGCAAGTAGCGTTAATATTCCAATTTCTATGGCTGATTCGTCAATGTCAAAGCGTGTATTATGGACCGCATGTACAATTCCTTTTGCTTCATTGCGAACGCCAATTCGAATGAAAGTAGCCGGAACGTGTTGAGAAAAATAGGCAAAATCTTCCCCTGTCATTCGGAGCGGCAGATGCACAATATTTGATTCACCAATCACTGCTGCCACTTTTATTCGCGCACTTTCTGTTAAAATCGGATCATTCTCTAGGTAAGGATAACCCACTTCAATCTTCACATCAATTGTTCCTCCCATGCTTTTCACCAACTCTTCGCTCATGGTTTTGATTTTCTCGTGCGCTTTAGCGCGCCAAGGCTCATTCATGGTTCGAAACGTTCCTTCAATTTTAACTTCATCAGGAATTACATTTGTGGCACCCAATCCTTCTATTCGCCCAAATGACAATACAGATGGAATTTCAGGTGGACAGTGTCTACTCACGATTTGCTGTAAAGCAACGATTAGATGAGATGAAATAAGAATAGGATCAATGTTTTGATGGGGCATTGCTCCATGACCACCTTTCCCTTTAATAGTCATTCGAATTTCGTCACAAGAAGCCATGTACATACCCGGTCGAAAACCAATCTTACCTGCTTCCAATTCAGGAAAAACATGTAAGGCAACTATTTCATCAAGAGCTGGGTTTTCGAGCACACCTTCTTTAATCATTAAACTGGCGCCACCTGGTAATTTTTCCTCACCGGGTTGAAAAATGCATTTTACACCCACCTTTAACTCTTTTCTGAATTTTGTGATCACCTTAATAGCTCCAAGCAACATAGCCGAATGTACATCATGACCACAAGCATGCATAATGCCGTCATTCTGTGATTTATATTCAACCTCATTCATTTCTTGCATGGGCAGGGCATCCATGTCTGCTCTAAGGCCAATCCATTTTACAACAGGTTGATCTGGTGAAATAAGTGCAACAATTCCCGTTTTAACAATTCCCGAAGTGAATTCAACTCCCCATGATTTTAACTTTTCTTCAATAAAAGCGGATGTTTTAAATTCGACAAAAGAAAGTTCAGGATGTTGATGAAGATGTCTGCGAATTGCAATGATCTCGTTTAAAATAAGCTTAGTTTCTGCTTTGATTTGCTCCTTTAAAGTCATGTCGATTTGTCCTTAAATTGTTGAATCTGAAGGCGGTTTAATGAGTCCATCATGAAGTTCTGATTTAGCATGATCTTTCTCATTTCTCATATTCGTAACACCGCTGTAAATCATTCTGAATGAGATGTATAGCATCAGTACACCAAAAACCAATTTAACGATATTTGCATTCAATTTTAGTGAAATTCGTGAACCAAAATATCCACCCGCAATAAAAGCAATGGCAATGATTATTCCATACCAAATGGTTGTGCTATTGATTTGTCCCGCTTTATAATAATTCATAACGGCAAGAATACCAATCGGCGGAAGCATCAAAATTAAACTCGTTCCCTGCGCCTCATGTTGCGAAAGACCTATCATATAGACAAGGGCAGGAACGATAATCACTCCTCCACCGATCCCTACAAAGCCGCTCATTGCTCCTGCAAAAAGTCCTATTAAGATGAGTAAAAGGAGTGTGATAGGTGTCATTAGATGTCTTTAGAAAGTGAGATATAAGGAATCGGTTTTTGAAATTCGAGATTTTCTATGCCCCAAGCCAAGTCTAATCGAACAAAATACCCCCAGATCTTCGATCGAACACCCAAACCAATTCCTCCGATAATTGGTTCACGAAGGTTTTCAACATTGATAACGACGGGCTTATAGTCTATCACTTGGGTATTGAAATAGTTTTCAGGACTAAAAGGGTGGGGTCCTGTCCAAGCTGTTCCAACATCTCCGAAGGCTACCAATTGGAAGTGTCTGAAAAAGTCACTTTTTATTGGGTATTGCGAGAAGAAGGAGAAAACAGGTAATCTAAATTCACTATTGAAGAGTAAAAAACTGTTCCCGTTTCGTGCATTTTGAATGAACCCGCGCATGGGAGTTGAAATCGTTTGAAAGCCAAAGTTTTGGGTAGGGTCAACTGTTATGGATGCGTCAAAACCAGGATCTGGTCTTAAAATCCAATTGTCTACACCGCCCATATAATAGAGTAATTTACGACCACCCAAAGAAGTTGAACCTGCTAATCGATTCACCCAAATAAAGTTGCGTTTGATGCGGGTATAATTTCTGAAGTCAAATCCTAAATTGAAGGTTTGTGAATAGGATCCTCCTAATTCTTGTAAGTACTCTGCAAATAATTTAAAACGGGTTCCTCTGCGAATGTTTAATTCAATAGGGATGGTATTGTCTAAGACTAATTCAAGGTTGATACCTGAGTTATAACTGGCGATTGAAGGACGAATCAAGGTGAAATCATTCAGTGGTATATAAACTTGATTGTCTTTACGCAGGTTAATATTTGTTCTGAAACTCCATGTTTCAGAAATGGGAAAACTCATGCGGTAGCGAATGTCGTGCGTCAGCCATCTATATGGGTAAGCGGCTTGATCATTTACGGATTTCTGACGATAGATCACCAAGCGGTGGTCAATGCGGTTTTTCAAGTGTTGAATCATGAAAAGGAATTCGCCCCCCGTATTTAATTGTGTAGGAACGCGAACACCACCAAGCAATTTATAATCGTCAAACAGATCACTTGCGCCTATTTTCAATAAGGCATTTACTCCTGGATTAAAATAAACGGATCCTGGTCCTGCGTAGGGCTGATAATTCGGGAATAAGAAATTATTGTCGAATTGTGACAAGACAAAATCTTTCGCAAAATTTATTTTATAGATGAGATAGGGTGGTGGCTCAAAAGCTTTTGGTTTGATTTGAGTAATCGTTGAAGAGTCTTCGGAATCCTCGGCAGTAGTTTCGATAAAGTTACCGCCGATATAAACGATTTCTTTTTGGTACAATTGATCACCAACTTGAACAGTGTCATTCGCATTTTCAGTCTGCTGCTTTTGCTTTTCTTTGCGCTTGACTCTTTTTTCAATGTAGGTGGTATTCCACAAAACCTCTAAATAATCATTCTTGGCTTGGTCAATCAGAAATTTATATTTTCCATTCTGATACACCAAGGAAACACGATTCATTTTCGCATTCATATCATACTCAAAAATACTTGTAACATAATTGGTCTGCGGGTGAATCTCGATTGTTTTTCGATAATGAATGACGGTATCAATAAAGCTAATCACACTATCTTTACTTGCAATAAATCGATTATTAATCCCGTTTTGATTACTCAAAAACACATAATCCCCGTTCTTTAATTGACTAGGGTAGGTTTCGTTTGCATTTTCCGTATTTGTGATTCGATCTAAAAAGACATATGTTCGATCCATTTGCCTGAGGTCGTAAATAAACACATCATTTTGTCGATCGATAAAATCGATTGCTGGCTTTTTAAATATAGTGTCGTTATCGCGGTTGGAAGCAAAGATCACCTTTTGACCATTGTCAATGAATCTCGGATTTAAATCGTCATAAATATCATCCGTAATCTGTTTTTGAGATCCCCCCAAAACATCCAAGAGGTATAAATCAGTTTGTCCCTTCACAACTCCAGAAAAGATGATTTTTTTGCCGTCTGGAGAATAGTTAAAGTCAAGGACTTTATCCATGTTTTTTACAGGTTTTTCAACTGTTTTTTTAGAGTCTAGATCATAGATGTATAAGATAACTTCCCCTTTAATCTCTGAAAAGAAAGCTAAACCATTACCGCTTGGGTGCCATGCAATGGTCGGATACGAATGATCCTGTAATCGTTCCACTTTTGGTTCTGCCGCAAATATCATGTCCGTTTTACCAGTCTCTGTATCGTATATTTTAACCCTGTATCGGCCAATTTGATTTTCAACATAAGCAAGTTGCGTTCCACTTGGACTTATTTTGACTGAATAATAATCAGACTCTTTTTTTATCCGATAATCGACAGCCTCACCTTCGGGTTCGACCTGGTTTTCATATTCTTTGATGTAACGAGAGCGATAAAAGGAGATGTAATTGCGGGTCAATTTGATGTAATCCATGCCTAAAAGGGAAAAGAACCCCCGTTCAACATTTTTCGAAACACGGGTGACATAAAGTATATTCGGAATAATCGTTGGCCCATGTGTCTCCGCAATATAGTTCCATACAGCATGTCCGGCAAATCGTTTGTCTTCACTGCTGAGGTTGTTGAATTTGTCAATTTTTTTTGTGAGAATCAAATCTTTCACACGTGATTCCGTCTCATGATCCCATTCTTTTACAAAGTAACGAATCAATCCCTCCTCTAACCATAAAGGCATGCCCGAACTGACGGTTGATTTTAACTGATCTTTCCAGTCTCCACCATAAAACAGTTGTTTCAGGAGGACCTCATAGACAGCCCCTTTAATGTTTTCATTAAATTTTTGATGATCACCTTCGTAATAAACAAATATTTTGGAGCCAACAATTCGAGTGGTGCCGCCAACATTACTCTGTTCGTCGTTGTCAAGACCTAAATTACTTTGTCTAAATTTTGTTTGACTTTGGTAGACAATTACCTCTAATTTTTCACCAATGGTATAATCGAGTCGCGCTTCTGCAATAGATAAATAATGCTGTAGCGTTCGGGCTGTATACACAGCGATATCTTCATTAATTCCGCTATAATATATTTTAAAGCGCTTATAATTATGCGATTTCCATGCAAAGGAATTGTATTGCACCCTGTTTTTTCCAAATTCTTGAATCGATCCTTGGTAAAATTGACTTCGACCACTGATACTAAAAAGTACCGCGAGTAGAAAGAAAAATATGGAGTATGTGTTTTTTTGCATGCTTACGTTGTAAAGATACAAATAATAGCATTTGTTAACCATGGCATTCACTAAAGAAAATAGACGTTTTACGGTATGAATTGATTTTTTTTTTGAAATGGACTTAAATAGCTTGAAATAGAGCAGCTTTTTTTACCTTTGTTTCATGATACAAATTGCGAAATTCACTTTCAATCCTTTTCAAGAGAATACGTATGTTCTCCATGACGAAACAAAGGAATGTATTGTAATCGATCCGGGCTGCCAATCAAAAGCTGAGCAGGCAAAATTGAGTGCATTTATTGAAAGTGAAGGACTGAAACCGGTCTTACTTTTGAATACGCATGCACATGTTGACCATGTGTTTGGGAATTATTTTGTACATAAAAAGTATAAGCTCGAATTAGGCTTGCATCAACTCGACTTGCCAACCTTGGAATTGGTGCCTCGTGCTTGTATGATGTATGGCATTCAAGATTTTCAACTCTCTCCTGAGCCGGGTTATTTTTTAGAAGAAGGCAAGAATATCAAGTTTGGTAACTCAGAATTAGAAGTGATTTTCACGCCTGGTCATGCTCCCGGTCACGTTGTGTTTTACTCAGCTCATGACGGTTTCGTTATCAACGGAGACGTGCTATTTGAAGGAAGTTATGGACGCACTGATTTACCTGGTGGTGATTTTGAGACATTGAAAAAATCAATCACAGAAAAAATGTTTAATTTGCCTGATGAGACTGTTGTTTTTTCAGGTCACGGCGGCGAAACTACAATTGGGCAAGAGAAAATATCAAACCCCATTATACGTGGGTGGTAAGCTTCGAGCTTAGAATCTTTCCTTTTTTATCAAAAAAAAGAGGATTCATTTGAATCCTCTCATCTTCTTTAATATAGATAATTCAGTCTACTGGTGAAAGAGAATAAGATCCGTCGCCGTTGAAATCCATCAAGTTGATCGTTACTTTCCAAATACCCGATTTACCTGTTCCTGAGACGCCAGAAAACGTGTCTTCATCCCCGTCCGCTGAAAGCGTCTGATTCAAGACTTCCTGATCCTTTTTGTCTTGCAAAATTAGTGTAACTGAACCAGAAGTTGAGGTGATATCAAAATTTACTTGCGCTTTGGATTTGGTATTGTCCCAAGCGAATTTATACGTTCCATTATCCCCATCTCCAGTGAAATCTCCTGCTGGATCCGCACCTGTGGATGTGACGGAAACATTGCCTGTATAAGTGTTGTCAAGAATTTCACCACTTTCAGTTTTGTCGCAAGAAATTAACAAAACGCCGAGTGCTAATAAATGTAAAAATTGTCTTTTTTTCATATTATGTATGTATTAAAAGTTTATGCAACAAAGATCATCCTCAATCATTAAATGGAAATTAAGTTAGGATTAGAATTAGATTAGAATAACAGACTAGAGTTCTGCTGTCCGCTGTCTATACCGCTCTTAAAGTAGGCTTATTCTGTTCAATTGGATTTACTAACTTTGTGTAATATAAGCGGTGCGCGATTCATTTTTTTGCCTGTATATGCAATTGGAAAAACAATTTCTATTGCTTCTAACCAAGTAGAAACGGTGAATAGAAGTAGGGCTTGATGTGAGCAATAACTCGAGTGACAATTTAATTATCAACATTTGACAATTGAACAGAAAATCTATCAAGAAATAAAGTTATTTTCAGCAATGAAGGTTTTGAAGATGGTCTGTACACTTTAACCTTTGAAGTCAATTCGACACAACAGGAGGTATTAAAAGCCAATATAATCCTGAAGTAGTATTTTGCATCTCCTTCCATTCCTTCAACCGCTCTTCCTGAAGCTGATTAAACTTTTTCTAAAATAAAAATCGCATAATTAATTCAAAATCAATTATCTTAGTTTCACTAATTTATACAAAATGAAAAAGTTTTTAGGACTAACGGTCTGTTTAATCGTTGCGTTTTTTTCAAATGCTCAAAAGCCCTTTGAGGGAAAAATTACGTATACTGTTGACGTTACCGGTGAAGGCTCGGAGATGATGGGTGCATTTATGTTTAATAGTTACGAATATTATTTTGCAGAGAACAAAGTAAGACTGACAATGGGAGGTGGAATGTCCTTTATGTTTGGCACATTTATCGTGAATGAGGAGTTGAAAACGTCTTATATGCTCATGGAAGAGGAGGAAGTGGCGTATGACATGTCAACGATTGAAGAAGATGAAGAGTCTACAGAAGGAACAAATCCTCCCAAAATAGAAAAATTGAATGAAACCGAATCCATTCTCGGATACCGGTGCGATAAATATAAGATGACCGTTATTGAAGATGCTACAACTACGGTTACGTATTATTGGGTGACAGAAGAATTGATTCCGAAATCTTCAAAAAAAATCGGAACAACTAGTTCGCTATACATAGATGGCATCTCCGGATTCCCATTAAAAATTGTGACCGAATTTGATGGTTTGGTAATGACACAAGTGGCTACTGAAATTAGTAAGAAAAAACCCGAATCGTCTTTGTTCGAAATTCCAGCAGGGTATGTTATTAAAGATTTTTCCGAGTCACCTATTGCGGATTTTGGAGAGTAATGAGCTTTAGAGAACCGTTAAATCGCTTCGACCTATGATCTTGGATAAAAGACTGCGATTTGTTTATGCATAATTTATGGGCCTTTTTGACTCGAATCAAAGGAGACTAACCACTAACCACTACCCACTACCCACTACCCACTATCCACTAACCACTATCCACTATCCCCTAATCCATCTTCTCTACAAAGGCGCGGTTGGGTTTTAAGGTGTCGCGAAGCGGTATTACATCTTTTTCATCCACTGTCAAAAAGGCCAAGGCATGTAATTCAGCTTCTGTCGAAATTCCTTGATTGTAGAAGGGCAGCGCTTCACGTTGCATAAACTCTTCCAGGTGAATTAAGTGATGCTTCGCTGTTCCTTCGGCTAAGTCTCCGTAGAAATCCCAGACTAATCTTATTTTTCGGTTCATTGGATGATAATTTTATGTGTTTTAACAGTTTGGTTGCATTGCACTTGGACATAATAGATGCCACTTGACCAATTGTTTACATCCACTGCGCAATGTGTACTATTTATGATTGACGAATCAAATTCAACGATTTGCCCTTGTGCATTATAGATGACGAGACCTTCAATCGCATCCAATGCTGTGCTGCGGACAAAAAATGAATTGCTAAGAACAGGATTTGGGTAGAGTTCAACCTCAAATTCTGCGTCGACCGTTGATACACCAAGTCCTCCCCACGTATCTTCTGCCAATGTTCCTGCCCATATAGAATTGGCGATTCGGGGATTATCAATGAATGGATTTCTATTTCCGAGCACCGCATAAATAGCATTATTTCGATTGATTTCAAAAGTGGATACCTCATCCGAAGCATTCCAATCTAAAAGGAGGTCAATCATTCCGGGATCAATTGCATTCGCTGATCCAACTGTCACGTTACTGGGCAAACAACGGTTTCCATAACGCAAATACATATACATGATAATCCGCGCTGCATCTCCTTTCCATTCATCTCCTGGATACCAATTTGAACCTATCGATCCAGCATCTCCGGTGCCTGCAGCGTACATCTTATTTCCCCTATTACCATTCATCTGAACATCCGAAGAGCGAAGGTTGTGAGGGTCCGATCCTGGGCCTGAGGTCCCTAAATCGGGTGAGCCTAAGGATTTTGGAAAAACATGTTCTCTATTCCATTGTCCCGTGCTTCCGCCATAATTATCTTTGTCTCTTGTACGATCATTAATAACCGAAGCATCATCATCATTGTAGCCGTACATTAAAAGCACAACTGCACCATTTGTTGGATCAAGGTCTGAACTTTGTAAAACAGCCCAAACTTCGCTATAAGATGTTGTATATGTGTGTGTAGAAGTAATCAGTTCAGCTAATTCTGCCTTCAACGCTAATTCGGTCAATGTAAAATCAACAGAAGCGTAATACGCAGGTATTTGCCCAAAACAGCCAATGTAAAAGAAGAGTAAAAAGGAGGTGACTGTTTTTTTCATGTCTGACGAATCTTTCAGCGTCAAAGGTAGAGAATATAAACGAATTCTAGTCAAATGATTGGTTGGCATTATTCGCCATTTCAAGCATTCTTTCGTATTCTTCTGCGGTTATATCGGAATGGAAAAAATGAATCGGATCAATTTTTTTGCCGTTTTTCTCAATCTCATAATGCAAGTGCGGAGCGGTTGATTTACCGGTACTTCCCACTAATCCAATGATCTGACCACGAACAATTTTATCGCCTTTTTTAACCTTGAAAGCACTTAAATGCGCATAGCGTGATACATATCCAAAACCATGATCAATCAAAATGCAATTCCCGTAGCCCCATAAGTTTTGTTCCAAATCTAAGACTACACCATTTCCTGTAGAGTAAACATTGGTCCCTTCATCAGCGGTAAAATCTAATCCCCAATGCATTTTAGACGTTTTGTAAATGGGATCAATTCGCCAACCGTAACCGGAAGCAATGCGCGTTAAATCAGCGTTAGCAACAGGTTGAATAGCTGGAATACTTGCTAACATTTGTTCTTTTTCTTTCGCTAATTGAATCACTTCGTCAAATGAAATGGACTGCGCATAAATACGTTTTTCGAGTGCGCGAATGAGTTTTTTATTTTCGATTACACGGTCAGAATAGTCATGACCTTTAAGGGCTTCATATTCATCTGATCCCCCTGTACCGAGTTCACGCATTTGCTCTGGAAATGGTTCAGCGTTAAATACTACTCTGTAGATTTCATTGTCGCGCTTTTCTAAATCCTCAACAACAACTGACATGAGTAATACTTCTTCACGCATTTCGTTTATTTCCGCTAACAAGTCTTTATTTTCACTTACTAATTCCACTTCACGGCTTGATAAAAAGAGGCTCGAAAAGAGGAGATAAAATCCGAAACCAAGGACGACAGCAGGGGCAATAACAAGGAGTGAACGCAACACTTGTTCTTTCCAAGAGAGTTGCACTTTATCGTAAGAAAGTGTCTCTGGATTATATCTAAATTTTTGTTTTTTCATGGCTTTAATAATATGTGAAAATTAAAGATCAAAATTGAACCTTTAATGTTCACCTATCGAAGTGGTTTTTTCCAATTAATTCGCTCGTTTCCTGTGATATTATTCTTAAAAAATCTACCTTCGAATGCACAAATTTACGGATAAAGAATAAATTTGCAATCTAATTAACAATAGTTAACACAATAGACGAATGAAAATCAACGACATACGTAAGACTTATTTAGATTTTTTCGAAGGTAAAGGGCATAAAATCGTGCCTTCTGCACCTATGGTGATCAAGAATGATCCAACCTTGATGTTTACGAATGCGGGAATGAATCAATTTAAGGATTATTTTTTGGGGTACAATGAGGCGAAGGATAAACGTGTGGTAAATACTCAAAAATGTTTGCGTGTTTCAGGGAAACAAAACGATCTTGAAGAGGTCGGCGTTGATACCTATCATCACACCATGTTTGAGATGCTTGGAAATTGGTCGTTTGGTGATTATTTTAAAGAGGAGGCCATTTCGTGGGCGTGGGAACTGTTAACGGAAGTCTATAAATTGGATATTGATCGCATTTATGTGACGGTATTTGAAGGAGATGTGACGGATCGATTGGATGTAGATCAAGAATCGATTTCAATTTGGAAAAAATATGTGGCGGAAGATCGCATTATCTTAGCCAATAAGAAGGATAATTTTTGGGAGATGGGTGATACGGGGCCTTGTGGTCCTTGCTCGGAAATTCATGTAGACATTCGTCATGATGCTGAGCGTCAAAAAATAGATGGTAAATCCTTGGTGAATCATGATCATCCACAGGTGATAGAGATTTGGAACTTGGTTTTTATGCAGTTTAATCGAAAAGCAGATGGTTCATTAGAACGTTTGCCTGCTGCACATGTTGATACTGGAATGGGCTTAGAGCGCCTTTCAATGGTTTTACAAGGCAAACAATCAAACTATGATATTGATTTATTTCAAACACTCATTCGTAGTTTAGAAGAAATTAGCGGCCAAAAGTTTGGGACGAATGAGGAGGTGAATATTGCGCTAAGAGTGGTAGCAGATCATGTGAGAGCGATTTCATTTTCGATCACAGATGGGCAATTGCCTTCAAATAATGGAGCCGGTTATGTCATTCGTAGAATCCTCCGACGAGCTGTGCGATATGGCTACCAAAAATTAGACATTAAAGAACCGTTTATTTATAAGATGGTGGCACCGCTTCTTTCTGAAATGGGCGAATCGTTCCCTGAATTAATCAAACAACAGGAATTGATTCAGAATGTCATTAAAGAGGAGGAGGTCAGTTTTTTCCAAACGCTTGCAAATGGTATCTCGAAGATCAATGATCTGATGGCAACCGTGAAAAAAGCAGGCAAAGATACTTTGGCAGGTGAAGATGTTTTTAGATTGAGTGATACCTTCGGTTTTCCAGAAGATTTGACTGAATTGATAGCGCGCGAAAATGGATTAAAAATCGATCATGAAGGATTCAAAAAATCAAAACAAAAAGCGGTTGAAATAGCACAGGCTGCAACAAAAATTGAATCGGACGATTGGGTTATTTTGAGAGAGGATGATGTTGAGGAATTTATAGGATATGATTTTTTATCGTCTAATATTTTGATTACAAAACACCGCAAGGTGACACAAAATAATAAAACGTTTTACCAATTGGTATTTAATATTACGCCGTTTTATGCTGAAGGTGGAGGACAAGTTGGTGATTCGGGCTGGATTGATTCTGACACTGAAAAGCTAGTGATTTTTGATACGAAGCGAGAGAATAATTTAATTGTTCATTTAGCGACTGAATTACCAAAAGATCCAATGGCTCATTTTAAAGCACATGTAGCGGTGGAGAAGAGACGACGTTCTGAATCCAATCATACGGCTACGCATTTGTTGCACCATGCTTTGCGCGAGACACTGGGAACACATGTTGAACAAAAAGGATCCTTAGTGAATGAAAAGTATTTACGTTTTGATTTTTCACATTTCTCTAAAGTAACGGATGAAGAAATACAGAAAATAGAGGATGCCGTGAATGCGGCTATCCAAGCGAATATTACTTTAAATGAGCGCAGAGCTGTACCAATGGAGGTGGCAACTGAATTAGGTGCAATGGCTCTATTTGGCGAGAAATATGGTGATTTGGTGCGTGTAATTCAATTCGGCGATTCAGTCGAATTGTGCGGCGGTACGCATGTAAAAGCAACGGGCGATATCCGACTCTTTAAAATCACTTCTGAAGGATCTGTTGCTGCAGGTATTCGTCGAATTGAGGCAATAACAGCTGATGGTGCTCAAGCTTACTTTAATGAACGTGCACTGCAGTTTAATGCGATTGCTGAATTATTGAAAAAACCGAAAGACGCTGTCAAAGCAGTGGAAGAATTGATGGACAAGAATGTTCAATTGACAAAAGAAATTGAACAATTAAAACGGAGTCAGGTTAAACAATTGAAAAGTGAATTAACTTCTAAAATTGAAGACAAAGGTGGTGTTCATTTTATCGGTGAAATTGTGGATTTAGATGGCGCATCAATTAAGGATTTATGTTTTCAATTAAAGGCTGAAAATGATAATTTTTTCGGCGTTTTCGGTGGTAAAGCTGATGGAAAAGCAACATTGACAATCGTTATTGCAGATGAGCTAGCCAAAGAAAAATCTTTGCATGCAGGTAATATGGTGCGCGAAGCATCAAAATTAATTCAAGGTGGAGGTGGAGGACAACCTTTCTTTGCAACTGCTGGAGGCAAAGATGCAAGTGGTTTAACAGCTGCTATTAATAAGGTGAAAGAATTAAGTGGTTTATTTTAAAAATAGATGAGATGGAAGAAAAAACAGATTGGTTTCAAGAAAATAAACGAATGATTTACATTATAGGCGCTATAATTATCATCTTGTTTTTTCTACTTTTAATGCTTAAGTTTTGGATGTATTCCCTAACTGCGATACTCTCCTTTGCCGGAGGATATTTTTTTGCTAAACGCAACGAGAAAGATAAAAAGTAATAGTCAACTTTAAAAACGATAACTCAGCCCTAATCCTAAATGCACGTAATCGAATGATTTGTTGAAATTGCTTGTCGTATAAACTGAGCCCAAAACAGGTCTGTACTGCACGCTTCCAGTTGCGTAGAGGGATTTGTAAACTCGATAGTTAATGCGTGAACTGAACATTAAGTCAACAAAAAATGGCTTAAAGATTGAATTCTCTTTACCAAATTCAACAAATTGAGATTGTGCGAGATAACCTCCCTTTGAACGGGTTAAAAAGTTGAAACGAATTGAACTGTAAATATCGACTTGCAGTCTACCGAATATCAATTGTGCCCCTACATGTAATGGAACATGAACATACGACGCCTTATTCAATCCATTATGCTCTGCCGTATTTATATTTTCGGTATAGGTATAGGTAATGACACTGTCTATAATGACTTCACTCGTGTCTTCATAGATATATTCAATATTTTTTGTCGTGTCAATCGAAATGAATTTAGTTTGAAAGGTGAAATTTTCGGCATAATTTGTCAAGCCAATTCCCGAACCAAAACTCAATCCTTTTCGCAAGCCATACATTAAATCGAGGTTCATTTGCGAGCCGATCAGATCTGACGTCGCATTGGTATAAATTGTTTTATCATTTTGATTCTTAGCTGTATAAGATGATCTAACAAAATTTGGTCCTCCTGTGAGATGAATCATCCATGGCTTAAAGTCATCTTTCGGTGGAAATGTTAAGTCTATTTCTGGCGCTATTTCTGGCGTTTGATTCGTAGAATCGTTGGAAGGGGAGGTGTTATCCGCAATTTCCGCGCTTTGATCTTCTCGATCTTGATCTATTGAATCCCTTTTTTCAACGATCAAAACAGGTGCGATACCTTCTTCAGCTATTCCTGTTTCTTCCATTGGTTTTGGATCATGACTCAGGTCTGTGGTGTCCCGTTTTTCCTGAGCGCCTTTCTTAACAGGTATTTTGCTGCCGCTTTTATCATTTAATCCTGTCTCCACATTTGGATCTTTTTTTGGAGCGCTTGATGCATTTGGTGGATCCGTCTTTTCTGTTCCCGCTCCAACCGTGAGTGGGGCTGTATTTGTTGAATTTGGATCTCTTTCTGCTTGAGAACCTATCTTTAAATCAGTTTCATTTGTTGGGGATACGCTAATCGCTGTGGCCGTGTAAATCGAATCTAAATTTCTATTATTTTCGTTGCTTTGGAAAATTAATTCTTGATTAAATTCTTGATCTTGAGTCATGGTTTCCCCATCAATCAATGATTGTGAGATGTGTTTCTCCTCTGTACTGTTTTGTAGGTCAACTAAGAGAATTGTACTGGATGCAAAAACCACAGCGATCAATCCGATCCAAAAAAATCGTTTTTTACGATTGCCAAAACCGAGCGCACTGTCGATTTTAGGTTTCACGAATGTCGGTGCTGCCGTTTCAGATCCGCCAAGCTCGGATCGAAACAAATCGTCGATATTTTTATATTCCTTACTCATTAAGCACGGTATTTCTGGTTATATTTTTTTCTTCTAATTTTAGCTTGATGAATTTCCTTGCTTTCATCAATTGTGTTTTAGAAGTGTTGACTGAAATCGAAAGATAAGTAGCAATTTCTTGATGTTTAAGATTGTCGAGAACATACATGGTAAAAACCGTTCGATAGCCGTCTGGTAATTCTTCCAAAATATCAGCTAATATTTGTTTGATATTTTGATTCGAATCTTCAAGTACGAGTTCTGTGTCATCTTCTGCTTCAAAAAAGCTGTCATCCTCTATAAATTCAAATTTCTTTTCGCTGCGATACAGATTAATCGCTTCATTAATGACAATACGCCGAATCCAACCGCCTAAATTATAAGCTGGATTGAAGGTGTCTCGTTTTTGATAAATTTTAATAAATGCATCCTGCAATACATCCGCAGCTTTATCTTCATTTCTTGTATAGCGTAGGCATATGGTATACATTGCCGCCGAATAGTCCTTATAAATAAGGTCGAAAGCTTTTTTATTCCCTTGAATAAACTTTTTTTTAAGTTTGTCTCCTTCCAAGATTTTTACTTCTTATTTTATTTGCTTGTATTAAAGACGAACAAAACAACCTATTTGTAGTGCCGATTCATATAAATTCCCCGAACGCATTAGAGGATCCGTTATATTCCATCTAAACATAGGCTCTGCTCGCAAGGTTATTTTTTCCGTCAGCGCAATTGCATATCCTATTCCGATTACAACCGAAGCGGTGAAGGCAGGATTTGCATCTTTTAAGATGAGTAACTCATGCTTGCCTGATGAAGAATGAATAGTCCTGTCGATTCCAATCACTTGTCTTAAATTAACCTGAAGACCACCAAGGGCATAAAGATTCTTGAACAGTGTAAGGTTAAAAATGGCGGGGATCTCCATACTTCGTGTTGTGAAATTTTCATCTAAAATAGAGGTCGAAATCACCCCTTCTT
>Ga0222668_1000408_pt1 | contig 28137 bp, 20 predicted proteins | sample AntAcemetagen728_FD_179823 | JGI IMG/M metagenome (GOLD analysis project Ga0222668, IMG submission 179823) | Saline water microbial communities from Ace Lake, Antarctica - #728 | ecosystem: Environmental > Aquatic > Non-marine Saline and Alkaline > Saline | place: Antarctica: Ace Lake... | reverse complement strand
GCCGCGGCCTTCATTACACTCTGAACTACCCCGAGAAAGACGACGAGTGGAAGCACGACACGGTTTTGAAAAAGTGATCGCGCGGGTTGAGTCCCCTTCGGGATTCAATCGAGGGAGTGTCGTAGCGCGATTCGCCGGGGAGACGAGGCTTCCTATTCCGAGCGGGAAGACGCCGGCCTCTTTCAGAGCGATGACGAAGAAAATTACCGAATCGGCTGAGTCGATTGAATAAGGTTGGGTGATCCTTCAGGGAAGAACTGATGAGGCCGCCTCTTCACTGATTTTCAGGCTTGCCGGAGACGACGAGAGCGACCGCCCCCTTTCCCCTTCGAACCTCACCACGATTTCGGTGAATTGAAGATCGCCCCAGGCATCCTTTTCAAGGAGCCAGTTTTTGACGAACTTAGCGACCGCGATTCGTCCTTCGTCCCGGATCTTTCCCATGACCTCGGGCTGTTTTGATCGCTCTTCCAGTTTCGAGGTAATCGATTTCTCAAGATTCTCAAGATTCACGCCACGATCCCAGCGCGCCCAACCGGATTGCGTTTTTTTCTCCACTTTCCCCGTATCAAAAGCAACCGGCAACGATGGTCGAACCGCAGGTGCCATGACGAGAAGCTTTGCTCCGTCGGAAGTGAGGAACCAGTCATCATTCAGATCGATATGGAAACGATAAGTCGCCGGAACCGTGATCTCCGACACCGTCGTCCCGAGTGGCAAAGTTTTCCCGAACATCGCAAGATTCGTCTTCCTCGAAAATTTCTCAGTCGCTTCCGCCGTCGCGATCTCAAGAATATTTCCTCCTGTCGCCTTGGCTCTCAACTCCCGCCATTCTTCGAACGTCTCCACGACCTCGTCGGGATTGAAGGCAGCGACCACTTCAATGATCGTATCCTTCGCCCTGTTAATCCCGTTTTCAATCATCCAGACGACCCCGAAAAAGCCCCCGATTCCGAGGACGGCCAGGATGAGGAGAAAACACAACAGGTTCACGAAGAAACCTCTCTTTTTCTGATTCGCCTGAGTCTCAGTTTGAACTTCTTCCCTCATCACAACCGTCTCACTTAAAGTATCCTCGCTGCTTCTCCGAAATTTCCATCCCCGCGAGTTCCATCACTTTCAGCATGTCTTCCCAAACCGCGCGTTTCTTTTCCTTCGCCTTATGAGGCGACATCTCGCGTTCGTCGCGCAATACCTTTAAGGGGTGTTCCGTAACCACTACGGGAACACCGGCGAACACGAGAGACTCCTGACGAAAACTGTTAATCGTGCCCCCTTTGTCGAGAAGCCCTTCCGCCGCAGTTTTCCCCAAAGCAAGGATCACCCTCGGGCAAACCGCTTCGACCTCTCTTCGCAGATAGGGTAAGCAGACGCGCATCTCATCTCCTGTCGGAGGACGGCTACTGCCGCCCTGAAGACGGCCGTCACCCTTCTTGGGCCGAAATTTTACCACATTTGAAAAATAAACATTCTCGATTGGGAGCCCCATTGCCTTGAGCATTTGACTCAGCTTATCCCGTGCCACGCCGACGAGCGGTTTTCGAAGGCGCTCCTCTTCAGCACCCGGAGCTTCGCCAACAACGACAACATCTGAGGTTGGATCTCCTGTCGCAAAAACCACTGTCTCGAAGAGGGTGCCGAGAGCACGGCATTCCTCACTGGTTTTCAAATCCTTAAAAATCTGATTAAGACTCGCTCGAATATCCTTTTCAGACCCACGGGAAGCAGCGGGCAACGCTCTCCTCGCCTCACCGCGATTCTTGATCAAACCCTCTCCGGAGACCGCCGCTGTCGCGGGACTGACGAGCGCGGCAGGTCTCCTCGACGCTTCCTTGAATTTCAAAGGCATCCCACCGAGGAGCGCCTCAGCTTCCGGCGAAATACTCACGGTCTCTTCTCCACGCTGTTTTCGCGTCTCGAGAATTCCGGCTAATACCTTGAGGCCTGCCGCTATTGGATGATCACTTCCCATTTTTAAATCTTATACCGTGTCTTTTCGACAATCTACCTCCAATCAGAGGAAGCGTGGTAGTAATGATGAAACACTTCGGAATCGCAAATTGCTTCTTTTACGCTTTTGATTTCGCTTCAGGAAATGTAAGACTGATTCCAGATTTCTCACCCAACCTACTTGCATCATGTTTAAGCGTATTGGCAATCTCATCCGGGGCTTTTTCGGCCTCTTCATTTCCGGCCTTGAAAAGCAGAATCCAGAAGCGCTCCTTGAAGTGGAAAAGGAGAACCTCAGAAAGCAGATTTCAGAGTACAACAAAGGTCTCGCAGCTCATGCGGGACTTTGCGAGAGACTGATGTCCCAGGTTAAGCGCGAAGAAAAAGAAACTCGTGAGCTCACCGCCAAAGCGACTGCTCATCTCAAAGCGGGCAATCGTAAGCTCGCTGGCGAATACGCCTTGCGCCTTCAAAAGGTGAAGGAGGAGCACACCGACAATGTCGAACAGCTGCAGGACGCAGAAAAGACCTACTCAGAGCTGAAAAATGCCCGCGACGTTGCCGTCACCGCCGCGAGAGACAAAATCGAATCGCTCAAGCGCGATATCAGCGAGACACAGATCGCGAAAGCCACTGCAGAGCTCAACGAAATGGCAGCCGGTATGATCAACGAAATAGGCGGAGCGGGTGACACCCTGAACCGTCTTGAAGAGATGGTCGCCGAAGAAAAAGAAGTCGCAAAAGGACGCGCTCGTGTCGCAAAAGACAGCATCGACACCAGCGATCTTGAGCTGATGGAGACTGAGCGCGGCGCGCTCGAAGGGCTCGCCCTCGCCGATTTCGCCGCTGAAGCAGGCATCGTCATTGAAGAGGCGTCTGCGGCAGATTCCGAATCCCCTGCAAGTGAGTCCGAAAAGAAGACGATGTAACCTCTTACCCCGCCTCAACCCGGGGCCTACTGAGCGATACCGCCGGCAAGAGAGATTAACTTCTCGAGACGCTCAGGAGAGCATCGGTATTTCCCGTAGGATTTCACATGGATGATTTCCAGTGCCAGATTAATTAAAGCCTGAGCCTGGCGATCATTACAAGAGAGGCGCTTTTTGAGGCCAGCCGCCATTTCAGCACGAACCTCAGTAGCACTGTCGCTCACCAGATAACGCCGGATCAAAACTCCGGCGATTTCCTGACACAGTTTCAGGAGATCTTTCCCTGCTCTCTCCGCTGCCAGATCAGCTACTGCGTTAGAGTCTCTTTCGGATTTCAAGTTCTCTTGGCGAAAGTGATACGACGGTCCGGCCGGGCGATTGGAATCGAAGGAAATGGAAGTGAACGACTGTGATCTGTTTTTCATGTGAACAGTTTACCGGAGGGGGTGGGACATCCACGGCCCACCTTGCGGAAAATGATCAAATCGTCGATATTATGTATTTCTTAACCTTTTCGGGCATTTACCAATCGGTGCTCTCCGAAAACATGAGCCGGAGCGGGCCTCAGATTCAGCAATCCTCCCGCCTCGCATGACTTATATCGATATTTCAGCTCAATTAATTGCCCCGAAAAGCCAAACCCTGTCTCTCCTCTCCTCACGGTTGGCGACCGTTTCTCAACGTCCCATACCGTGCCCCGAATAAATTAACTGTCGTAGCGATCAGCTGCAGCCGCCAATTCACTGCGAACCCGTTCGCGCAATTCTCGCGGCTCAATTGCCTCTCCTTGAGAGCCAAATCCGAGGACCCACCTCACAACATCTTCGAGCGCATTCAGCTGCATCGTGATTTCGATGACACTTCCATCCTCTTCTATTTTTTTGATCTCCTGACTCGGATGCCAGCGACGCTCGGCAACGACCCGCGCCGCGAATCCACTGAAGCGAATCCGAACTGCTAAAGCATCACGACCCGAATTATCCCCTGACCAAACACCAAAACTGCCCGCAAAATGGTCTTCCAATTTAAAGTCTCTCGAACGAACAAATCGCTTCGAGGTTAAGTGCACGCTCCTCATGCGCTGCACCGCGAAGGTTCTTCGTGCGCCCCTCACTAAATCGTGACCGATGAGGTACCAACCGCCATCGATCTCAACGAGATGGTACGGTTGAAGCTGGCGCTTCGTCGGTTCAGAATCCTGCAGTTTTTGATACTCAAAATGCAATTCCCGACTTTCCAATACCGCTTTCGCGAGCCGATTGAAGACAAACACGTCGTGCTCTGTCATCCCCATCGATTTCACTGAAAACGCCTGATCCACCTCCGACCAGGGAATCGTGACCTGCTCACTCATGCCGGCCTGCAATCGTTGAAAACTGCTTCGCAAATTGGCCTCGAGAGAAGATCCCTTCAGTGGGTTCAGGGCATTTCGAGCAAGGATCAAAGCAACCAAATCATCTGCCGTCGTTTCCAGAAAGGGGAATTCATTGACCGGACGTGTGTAAGCATACCCGTGCGACTGATCAATGTACTCAATCGGCATATCCAGTTCATCCCGCATGAAATTAATATCCCGCTGAATCGTCTTTCGATTCACTTCGAGTTCACGTGCAATGTTGCTGCAGTTGGGATGATCGCCACGACTCACCATTTCATGAATCCGCAAAATCCGCTCAAGGGGACGCCGCGTCCCCTCCGCTTTTCTGTTCTTACCCTCTGCCATGGCGTTCTCTAAGAAGTCTTAAATAAGACCGGGAGTCAACCGGTAACCCCGGGGATGACTGAGCGGCTCGCCCGTGGTCGGAGAGGACTCACGAACCTTCAAAGAAAGCTCAGTTGAAAAAAATTCCCTCCCTAATCCAGAGATCTTTGTGACTTTGTGACTTTGTGCGAAAACTTATCGCCCCTCGTTCTTAACCTTTTCCTCCGCCACAAGCCCTCCAAGACCGGAGTCTCTCCGCACTTCTCTTGGAGCGAGAAGGCCACTATGGCAAAACAAGCCACTCATCATCTTGCTCGAGATTCGCGAAGCGAAGCGGCTTTCCTCCCTTCATAGGATTGGGAACCCGCAGCCGATAGTTGGCGCCGTCAGCTCCGACTTTCGCCGTCCAGGTTGTTGCCTGTCCCGGAAGGATGCCACGGAGATCGAATCTGGCGAGAATTTCTCGATTCGCCTCTAATTCCACTAACCACCCATGGTAAAAAGGAGCGACGCCGCGGTTCTCAACGGTGATTCGAATTTCCCGATCAGCGATCTCCCATTGGGAAATGTGGAATTCATAACCCAGCATCTGTGCCGCCTTGAGCGCCTTCGCTTTGCGCTCTGGAGGAAGCGGAAAGCGCTTCTCGAACAATCCCGAATCCATTAGCCAGCTAGCATGAGACTCCTCGACACAAGTCTCGAACCCCTGAGAACGCTTGTGGGGCAGATCCGTGAAACTCGCCTTCCAAAGCTCCGGACGCAGTTCGCCGCCGATCGGTTGCGTCTTCCATTTCTCGAACGCGCCAGAGGCTTTGAGGAGAGGAATGAAGAACCAATTATCCTGCTTCCGACCCGTATCGAGAGTCGCCCAGTTGAACGAATCGTCATGGTAACCAAAGGGTCGACGATTATTTTCAGCGTGCGCGTAGTGCCCCTCGTTCGCCGGATAGCGAAGCAGGACGGGCGTTTGTGAAAAAGCCTTCTCGTAAGCATTGAGGACGATGCGCTCGGTTTCCTTCGAGGCGCCCAATTCAGCGCGCGGGTAGTTGTGCCACTCCCCCCAAAGCCCCAGAATCCCCGCCGTGAGATAGCTCAGACGTGGATCACCATCATATTTTTTACCGATTGCAGCGATGAATGATTGAAGTGCGCGCCTCAGGCGAGGGTCCTCGTAATCAGGCGTGTCACAAACGCCGCTGTCGCTCTCATCGGATTTCCACTTTGTAATTTTAACGCCTTCATCCACTAAAAACTGCGGAACGAGAACCCCGCGATCGGGATACTCCATCATGACCCGAAAGGTTAGCTGACAAGCTCGCTCTTGAGTCGTCTTGAGAACCTTTTCAATCGGAGACCAATCAAAAGTCTCATAGTCCTGCATGAGATCATTGATCGCAAAATAGGTAAACTCCATGCTGTGTGGAAATCGCTCCCACGCATCTGCCGTGACATAGGGGACAAATCCCTTAAGCGGATTATCCGGCGGGGCCGGTGCGTATTCCAACATCGTTTGAGCGAACCCGGCGATGGGCAAAAGCCCGAGGGAGCAGAAGAAAATGGCGAATTTGGTCATATCTGTATAACAGGCCGTCGAAAGAGTGGCCGCATGACGCCCCTTCCCCGGGCACAGTATTGAACAACCTTTCGCTCACACCATGAAAATTCACCTCTTTGCCCTTCTTGGCTCCCTCTCGCTGCTTACTTCCTCTTTTGCAGAAGAAGCAAAGCCGAACATCGTGCTCATCATGGCCGACGACCTCGGTTGGAGTGACCTCGGTTGCTACGGAAACGATTTCATCGATACCCCGAACATCGATCGCCTCGCCAAAGAAGGCATGCGATTCACCGATTTCTACGCCGCCGGAGCCGTCTGTTCTCCGACCCGTTGTGCCGTTCAATCAGGACAGAACCAGGCCCGCATCGGAATCACTGCCCACATCCCCGGCCACTGGCGTCCCTTTGAAACCGTGCAAACACCGCTCACAACGATGGCCTTACCGCTCGATACCGTCACGATCGCCGAGTCGCTGAAAGGCGCAGGCTACACGACCGGGTATGTCGGAAAATGGCACCTCGGAGGGGATGCCGCCTTTCAACCCGAACACCAGGGCTATGACTGGTCAGCCGTCGTCGGGGGCGCTTTTCTCCCCGGCAAATTCCGTGTTCAGCACGGTGACAAATCCGTCGAACCGGAGCCCGATCAGTTTCGTACCGAGTTCGAAGCAGGACTCGCCGAGACCTTCGTTGAAAAGAATTCAGAGAAGCCCTTTTTCCTAATGGTCTCGCCCTATGCCGTCCACATTCCGCTCGCCTCGAAGTCCGGCCTCGTTGAAAAATACGAAAAGAAAGCCGCAGAGATGAATCGCGAGCTACCTCACCCCGTTTACGCCGGCATGACCGAAGAACTCGATGATCTCGTCGGCCGGGTCATTGCCGCGGTCGACGCTGCGGGTCTCACCGAGAAGACGATGATCATTTTCACCTCCGACAACGGCGGACTCTATCGCCGCTATGACTACACTCCCGAGGCGGATGACAATGTGACTAGCAACGCTCCATTACGCGGTGAAAAAGGACAACTTTACGAAGGCGGGATCCGCGTTCCTCTCATCGTGAAATACCCGCCACTCGTTAAGCCCGCGACGGAAACCTCGACCGTCGCGATCAGCTATGATTTCTATCCCACCGTCGTCGAACTCGCCGGAGCCAAGCTTCCCGCCAATCAGACGATCGATGGAAAAAGCCTCCTTTCCGTTCTCGCAGACAGCAGCGCGAAAGTAGGCCGGTCAGCGATTCATTTCCACTACCCCCATTTCCATCATCACCGCCCTGCTTCCGCGATTATCGAAGGAGAATGGAAACTGCTTCAGTATCTCGATAACTCGGAGACGGTGGAACTCTACCATCTCAAATCCGACCTCGGCGAGACGAACGATCTTTCCAAAGAGAAAGCGGGACGGGTCGCCGATTTGAAGAAAAAACTACAAGTCTGGCGAACGGAAGTGATCGCAACCATGCCAATTTCCAACCCCCATCACAACGCGGAACGCGCCGGTGAATGGTGGAATATGCGCACCGGAGCACCTCTCGACAGCGCCGCACGCAAGCGCTATCCGCCGACGGAGAAGGATCTGTGAGAGACCTCACTTCAGATTCGGCGGCTTTGTCCAACAGCTTATTCTGCGTAACAAGACCCATTACGAGGCGAGGCAGAGCCACTCAAACAAGGAGTGGCTGCATCTTGCTGCCAACGGAGCCCTTCGCCAAAAGCCACGCGTGACCTCATCCGGCTCAGGAATCCGGCGGGAGTCTTATCAGGCGGCTGGAAGCACGCCTCTCCTTGGGCGCGGCTAGAGGCCGCTACTTCGCGCTCAGGAGCGACTCACCAGTCATCTCTGCCGGCTGATCAAGGCCTAACAATGCGAGGATCGTCGGAGCGATGTCGCCAAGCTTACCGCTGCTCAAATCAAGGTTATCACCGTCGTCACCCACGTAGATGAGATGAACCAAATTCGTCGTGTGAGCGGTCTGCGGAGACCCGTCTGCGTTGATCATTTCTTCGCAGTTTCCGTGATCCGCGGTAATGAGCAGCTTTCCCCCAAGCGAGAGCACTTTCTCGACGACACGTCGAACGCAATCGTCGATGCACTCGACCGCTTTGATCCCCGCAGGAACGTTCCCGGTGTGGCCAACCATATCGGGGTTCGCGAAATTGATGATCGCCATGTCGTAGTTTTCAATGCGATCGAGGATGGTCTGAGTGACACCTTCCGCTGACATCTCAGGCTTTTCATCGTAGGTCGCAACATCCTGAGGAGACTGGAGCATCTGCCGGTCTTCGCCGAGATTCTCGACCTCGACACCACCGTTGAAGAAAAACGAAACGTGCGGGTATTTCTCCGTTTCAGCGATGCGCAGCTGAGTCATTCCCGCCCTCGAAACGACTTCGCCGAGCGTGTTAGTGAGTGCTTCAGGAGGAAACACGGCGGGACAACGATAGGTCTCGTCGTATTCGGTCATCGTGTAATAGCCGACTTCAGGGGTGGCACCCCGATCAAACCCATCAAAATCCTCTTTCAGAAAAGCGAGGCTTAACTGACGGGCCCGGTCGGCACGAAAGTTAAAAAACAAGATGACATCGCCATCGCGAATACGCTGCTCATCAACGGCATCGAAAACCATTGGCTGCATGAATTCGTCGGTGACGTCTTCAGCGTATTTTTCAGCAACAGCCTCGGAGGCGAGAATATCTTTCGCCTCACCCTTACCGTGAACAATCGCATCCCAGGCGAGCTTTGTCCGATCCCAACGCTTGTCGCGATCCATCGCAAAGTAACGACCTATCACCGTCGCGATTTTAGCGCCCGACTCGGCGAGCTTATCTTCACAATAGCTGAGATATTTTTTGCCTCCCGTAGGCGATGTGTCGCGCCCGTCGGTGATCGCGTGCACCATGATGTCGTTCACCCCGGCATCCTTTGCCGCAGAAGCGAGCGCACAAAGATGATCCTGATGACTGTGAACTCCGCCATCGGAGACGAGGCCAAGGAGGTGAAGGCGGGAGCCTGATGCTTTCGCAAAAGCCTCTTTTAAAATGTCGTTTTGAGCGAGTTCTCCGTCATCAATCGTTTTATTGATGCGGGTAAAATCCTGATAAACGACGCGGCCCGCACCAAGATTGAGGTGTCCAACCTCGGAATTGCCCATCTGACCCTCCGGAAGACCAACGTCGAGCCCACTGCAGCTCAAGTGAGCCACGGGATACTTCGCGTGCATCTCGTCAGTGAAGGGAGTCTTGGCAAGACGGGGGCAATCGCCCACTTTTTCAGCCATCTCGGCACCTGCGGGGTTATCACCCCATCCATCACGAATAATCAGCACGACTGGTTTTTTGGCCATAATGAGGCAGTATTCGGGCAAAAACACCGATTTCGCAACTCTTTCAAATGATCAATCCAGTGACCTGATTTCCGTTTTATTCATTGCCAACTTAGCTTGCGCATTGTTTCATACTTTCAGGAACCCGCCCCCATGCCGGACTCTTCAACCGACGAAGCCCCAAACGAATCGCCCCCAGCCGAAAAGGTGGCGGTTTCCAAGCGACGCACTTTTGTGAATCGTTTGATCAGCACTGTTTGCCTGCTCGCTCTTCTGGGAATCGCCTTCTGGTCCTCTCAGGACTGGATCTACGCAGTTCTATGGGCGATTCTCGCATTTGGAGCGCTCATCGAGTACTTTCGGCTTTTTCCGATTCGTGGATTTCGTCGCTACCGCTGGCAGACCTACGGTGTCAGCATTGCCTTCATCGCTCTTCTCCTCGCACCGTTCTGGGGCTTCAAACCGGCCTGGTATGGCGAACTCGACGGCCTCGCCATTTCACTCCTTGTGACATTGGTAGTGCTTGAGCGAATGCGATATCCGCTCGAAGGCTTCCGCACTCTCGATGAAATCGCGGCGACGATCTTCGGTTTTATCTACTGCGTGATCCTCTTCAGCTTCGTCCCGAAGTTGCTCATGCTTCCGCTTACCGATGTCGACGGCAATCCCTCGGCTCACTACTATCTTGTTTTTCTCGTCATGGTGACCAAGCTCACCGATATGGGAGCCTACCTCGTTGGCTCCTTGATCGGGCGAGACAAAATGGTTCCCCATGTCAGCCCCGGAAAAACCTGGCAAGGCTTCGGTGGAGCGATTCTTTTCGCACTGATCGGCAGCTTTTCGTTCTACTTCCTGGTCGGTGACAAGATCCCCATCATCACACCGATCCACGCTGCCATTCTCGCGGTTATTCTCGCATTGGTGGCAGTGCTCGGCGACTTGGCCGAATCGATCCTCAAGCGCAGCCTCGAAGCAAAAGACAGTGGCCAACTCATGCCGGGAATTGGCGGTTTTCTGGATTTGATAGACTCGGTCATTTTCACTGCTCCCCTCCTCTACATTTATCTGCTCATTTTCGGTTAAACTGATATGCCTGAAGGCCCGCCTCGAAAGAAAGTCGTCGTCCTCGGCTCTACCGGCTCGATCGGTGAGAGCAGTCTCAAAGTGGCACGTGACCTGCCCGATCGTATCGAACTGATCGGTTTGGCGGCGAATCGCAGCGTCGATTCGCTGGCCGATCAACTCAACGAATTCGGGATTCAACAGGGTTGCCTCTATGACCCAACAGGGTTGGATCAGCTGAAAACAAAGGTCTCGGATTCAGTGACCCTTCACGCAGGAGAAGAAGGCCTCATTGAGCTGGCTACCCTGCCCGAGGCCGACATCGTCCTCATCGCCATCGTCGGCGTCGCCGGGCTCCGTCCCGCTCTCGCCGCAATCGAGGCCGGGAAAGATATCGCCGTCGCGAGTAAAGAAATCCTCGTCATGGCAGGCGAACAAGTCATGACCGCGGCCCGCGAAAAGGGCGTCAAAATCCTCCCGGTCGACTCGGAACACAATGCCATTTTCCAATGCCTCGAAGGAAAACCCTCCGGCGATGTCTCGCGTCTCATCCTCACTGCTTCGGGTGGTCCTTTTCGGGAACTCCCCGCCGAAGAACTCGCCAATGTCACGGTGGCCCGCGCCCTCAAGCACCCAACCTGGGAGATGGGACGAAAAATCTCAATCGACTCAGCGACCCTTTTTAATAAAGGCCTCGAAATGATCGAAGCCCGCTGGCTTTTCGATATTGAGATGGCCCGGGTCGATGTCATCGTACATCCCCAGAGCATCGTCCACAGCATGGTCGAATTCATCGACGGCTCGATCCTCGCGCAGCTGAGCACGACCGACATGTGCTTCCCGATCCAGTATGCCATCACCTGGCCGGATCGAGTCCCTAACACCTTAGCACCGCTGGATTTTGCGGAACTCGCAAAGCTCGATTTTGAACGCCCGCGATACGAAGACTTCCCTGCTATCAACCTCGCCACCGAAGCCGGCACCACTGGCGGCACTCTTCCCGCCGTCCTCAACGCCGCCAACGAAGTCGCCGTGAGCGCTTTCCTCTCGGGCAATCTCAGTTTCCCGGGAATTTGGAACACCGTTGAAACGACGATGTCGAATCACGATGTCATTCAACACCCATCACTTGAGACTCTCATCGACGCCGACCTCTGGGCTCGCGAGGAAGCTAAGAAAATCATTTCATGAGCAAGAAAAAGACCAAACCCTATTCTGGTCGCGTATGGGTCGGGTTCGATCTCGGCGGCACGAAGATGCTCGCGAAAGTCTTCAATGATAACTACCAGACTCTCGGTAAATCAAAGCAGAAAACGCAGGGTGCGAAGGGCTCGGAAGCAGGTCTTGCACGGATGGAATTGGTTATTGAAGAGGCCCTCGCAGATGCGGGAGCCGATCCGTCTCATATCGCCGGCATTGGAGTCGGATGCCCCGGCCCTGTTAATCCGGAGGCAGGAATACTTGTCGAAGCACCCAACCTGGGATGGTACAATGTCCCAATCGAAGACGCGCTCGGGGAGGCCTTTGACTGTCGCGTAGTAATCTCCAACGATGTCGATGCCGGCGTCTATGCCGAGTACGAAGAAGGAGCCGCCCGTGATGCTCGCTGCGCCGTCGGAATTTTTCCCGGCACCGGAATCGGAGCCGGAGCGGTCATCAACGGCAAGTTGGTTCAGGGAACTACCCTTTCCTGCATGGAAATCGGACACATCCCCCTTTTTCCGGAAACTTCAGGTCATGGAGAAGACGGCGCGACACTCGAATCGGAGTGCTCCCGTCTCAAAATCGCGACCGAAGCGGCACGAGCCGCCTACCGCGGACTCGCTCCTAATTTGCTGAACAGCTGCGGCACTGACCTATCCAAAATCACGAGCGGAAAACTCGCCGCTGCGATCGAAGATGGCGACGAAGAGATCGAACGCATCGTTCGACGCGCCGCAAGCCTCCTCGGCTGCGGAGTCGCCACGATCGTGCATCTCATGGCACCTGATGTGATCGTATTAGGAGGAGGCCTCGTCGAAGCAATGCCGGATATTTATCTCGAAACGGTTCGCCAGGCGACGCTCGACCGCGTCCTCGACACTTACAAAGACAGCTTCAGAATCGTCGCCGCCGAGCTGGAGGATGATGCCGGCGTCCTCGGCGCTGCCGCTTGGGCGAGGAAAGTAATCGAGGGGTAGCGTGCCGTTTAAGATCCCCTCCCAAAGTCTCCAAAACTGTCATCAGCGAGATAGCTGAATCTGTAGGATTGCATCGCAGCGCCCTACGTGCGAAAACCTAGCCATGTCGAGCTACAAGACTTCCGCGATCCGCACCGATAAGATGCCTCCCGGCATTCCCTACATCATCGGGAACGAGGCCGCTGAGCGTTTCAGTTTCTACGGGATGCGCACCATTCTCACCATTTTTATGGTGAACTACCTGTGGCTCATGGGTGACAAAGGAGGCGTCCAGATGGGCGATACCGAAGCAACGGAGCGTTTTCACCACTTCGTCTCTCTTGTCTATTTAACCCCGGTCCTCGGGGCACTCCTTGCCGATCTTTTCTTCGGGAAATACCGGATCATTATGACTTTGTCAGTCGTCTACTGCCTCGGTCATGGTGCCCTTGCTTTGATGGGACTTGCCGGCGAAGCGGGAACCTGGCTCATGGCCGGCCTCTGGCTTATTGCGGTGGGTTCAGGAGGAATCAAACCCTGCGTCTCGGCTCACGTGGGCGATCAATTTGGAAATCAAAACCGGGATCTTCTTCCCCGCGTCTTCAACTGGTTTTACTGGTCGATCAATCTCGGAGCCTTCGTTTCGACCCTCCTCACGCCCTGGCTCCTCGAGTGGTATGGCCCGCACCTCGCCTTCGGTGTTCCCGGAATTCTCATGGCTCTCGCGACGCTCGTATTCTGGATAGGCCGTCACAAGTTTGTCCATATCCCACCCGGCGGAAAGCAGTTTAAGCGGGAACTCCTGAGCAAGGAAGGTATCAGCGCCATCCTCAAACTCTCCGCGATTTACGTCTTCGTCGCGATCTTCTGGGCTCTCTTCGATCAAAGCGGTTCCTCCTGGGTTCTTCAGGCAGAAAACATGGACCGGAACTGGCTCGGGGTTGAATGGCTCCCCAGTCAGATTCAAGCGCTCAACCCGATCCTGATCCTCACTTTCATTCCCCTGTTCTCCTATGTGCTCTATCCCCTTATTGATCGTGTTTATCCGCTGACCCCACTGCGAAAGATCAGCATGGGCCTCTTCATCATGGTGATCTCGTTCGCCCTCGTTTCGATTGCTCAAATGAAAATCGATGCGGGCGAAGCGCCTTCCATTTCGTGGCAGCTCTTCGCCTACGTCGCGTTGACGGCATCGGAAGTAATGGTGTCCATCGTCTGCCTCGAGTTCAGTTACACGCAGGCGCCGAAAGCGATGAAGTCAGTGATCATGGCTCTTTTCCTTTTTGCCGTTTCGCTCGGCAATCAGGTCACCGCACAGATCAACCATTTCATTCAGGTTAAGAAACCCACTGCCGAGCTTAGCGGCACTGGCACTGAAATCTCACACGGCGGCTTCGACGGAAAGGCCGGAACTGATGACGATATTGTCGTCACCTTTGACGAAGAAGGCAGACGGACCGGACTCACCTTCAATGGAAAACAATCACTCGAGGGCATTGTCTCGAAAATTTCTGATGCCGCCGCAGCGCAAGAACACACCGTGTTGTCCGAGGAACAGGGCGCCGAAATTCTTGCTGAAGCGAAAGACCCCTGGGGTAACCCCTACCAATTCAACGTTCTCGACCAATCGCGGATGCGCGTCGTTAGCACCGGAGCAGACGGGAAGGACCTAACTCCCTGGGATCAGGGAGCGATTATCACGGTATCCGTTCCCTCCGAAAGTAACCCCTCAGGCTTCGCCGCCTTCATGGACAAATTCCGCCCCGAAGAAGCGTGGCTCGAAGTAAGGAAAAAGGAACTTGGCGTCACAACCAAAGCGGAAGCAGCGGCAAAAGGTCCGACGATTTCCACTGACTACTTCGTCGGTGGGAGAGTTCGACTTGAAGGAGCCCACTACTTCTGGTTCTTCACTGGCCTCATGCTCGCTGCCGCATTGGCCTTCATGATCGTAGCCAAATTTTACCGCCCGCGGGAATACTATCACGATGACGAAGAGGAAGCTGAAGCGACCAGCGAGGCGATCGCGCATTGAGCCAACATTGAGAGCCCTAAAGAGACTGGATTTTTGCCTCAGCCGTTTCGGGAAGGATCACGCGAGGAGCGCAAGACTCTTCGGTAAGGAGGGGTTCAAGCAAAGCGCCTTCGCCTCGGATTCCTGATTCGGCCGCCAAGGCGGACGCCCCTTTGACCGAAATACCGGCACCCCGCAACCTAACGGTTACGGGGATCACCCATACAAGGCTGGAAAACGAATCATCGCCCTCACTTACGACGCGGCCGGTAATTTCCAATGCGCCTGACGCAACACGGCAAGCTTTGCGTCTTTCATTTTCTCATACCACACCGTGAGAAGGCTTCCGTCGTCGAGTTCAACGGTACTGGGGTATCCCAAATCTCCGCCCGCCCCGTCACCCGAGATAATCATCGGCTCGCCCCAGGTTTTGCCATTGTCAGAACTGATCCGAGCCTGATTCCCGAAAGGTGCGCGGCGATGCCCGTAGGTCATGAGCAATCGGTCATCACTCAGTTTCATCAAATGCGATGGGAGCCCGAATGTGATCGGAGAAGGTATCGACCAGGTCTTTCCGCCATCGCTCGATTCGGTCTGAAGGGTCCAGGATGTATCCGTCGCGCTATGATTCCGAATCTGCGCGACAATCGTTCCGTCTCCTGCCTCAATCGCGTGTAACTCGTGGTATTGCCCCGTCGGAGAATCGCCCTCACGATTGGGAATATCGGCGAGCCACTGCCAGGTTTTTCCATCGTCTTTGGATTCGCAAACCCCAATTTTTCTCTCGTCCGTCCAAAGCATCTTCCCTGCATAGAGGAGACGCCCGTCTTTTAGCTGCGTCGGCCCGTGCGGGCTGTTCACAATCGTCGGAATTCGCTCACCCCAGGTCTTACCACCATCTTCCGAACGAATCAGCCAGACCCCGAGTTCTGCTTTTCGCTCCTCGGGAGTGAGGCGATCATTACAGGCCGCCCATCGTTTCAATTCCGCTTCGCCAAAATCTTTTGTCTGCCAGCCGCCTTTACCCAGTTCGCTCATTCGCTGGCCCTTTTCGATATAAGGCTCATAAGCTAACGAGGTGAACGTCGTCGCGATGAGAGTTCCTTTCGCCGTTTCCAAAACGCCGGAGTCCCTATCATCAATCGCACCATCAAGAAGAACCCGTGGCCAGGTCCAGGTCTTCCCATTGTCTTTCGAAGTCATCGCGTGCACTTGTCCAAAAGGACAGACGTGAGCAACACGCCCCCCCGACCAGGTGAGCCAGAGTTCACCGTTCGTCCGTCGCGCGAGAGTGGACCAGCCGTGATAATACTCAGGCTGTTGCGAAATAACTTTTGTCTCAATGATAGTGACTCCGTCAGCGGCATCGGCAGAGCGAGGGACGGCGGCGATCATTCCGACTGAGGCAGCTCCTGCCACTTTGAGAAAGTCACGTCGATTTTTGGGATGGTTCGGTTGCGTATTCATGAATTTTCAGAGATATGAAGGAAGGCCTAATCGGCAGAGGTATAGTAAGGGTGGGCTTCAAAGTTTCTGAAGAAGCGAAAGGGCGAGGCCTTCAAATATCGACTGCCACTCGGGTGCCAAAAGACAATCACTGTCCTCCTGAGCGCCACCCCGATTCTCGAGCTGCAACGCGGTCGGCGCATAGTAAAGATAGCCGTTCGTATATCCAGCGACAAAGGTGTGTCGGTGAGGCGATTTTTCTTTGATCCTCAAACCTATCGGAACGGTCAGCTCGGCCGGAAAAGTGATCATTTTAAAATCACCGACGCCAAGCGCGACGACCTCAGCTCCAACCGATTCACCAGCCTCTTGATTCCGCTTATGATGTTTGCGTAAAAGCGCGAGATTAATCTGCTTTCGCGTCAGCTCCTCCATCGACTGAATGTTTCGCCTATAGGCCTCGATCGCCTTTTGATTGTCGGCATCGAGCTTTGCCCAATCCTCTTTTTTCAGTAATTCATCCTGAAGATATCGGTAGGAAGTCGCTGAGGGATAGGCTCCCGACATCCGATATTTCACGAAAAGCGGAAGGAAGGTCTCAAAGTTCAGGGTGGTTCCTCTCAGCGACACAAGCAGAGCCTCGATCTCGCTTTCCATTTCGGTGATTCGGCTGCTGAGGTCTGCGCGGGGCAACTCCAGATTTCGGCTTTCGATAGAAAGACCGCTCTCGTTCCCCGTCTCTATTTTTCGCGCTGCTTCCAGTGCGCTCAATCCAAGGCGAATTCCGAGCGGCTCACCATCGCGAGGCTGAGTCACCGATTTGTAGAGCACTGGGTTAATGTCTCCCCCACACCCCTGAACAAATAACGCCATCGCGCTTCCGTCACCGAGATTTGCCTCAATCACATTGGAAGCAAATCCCGAAAGATCCGCGGTGTTCCCCCCGCTCGGAATTCCCATGATGGGATGGCAGGCAAAATTATAGACGAGCGCAAGAGGCTGCCCGTTGTCGATTCGGTCGATGCGAAGCATCCCAATCTCCGGATCGATCGGCCCGACTGAAGCGACTTCGTCATCATTGGGCAACGCGTAGGCATGACGCACGTCGCTTTGCTTTCCATTTTTCAAATGAAGCCTTCGATTGATCGAAACATTTTCCTCGAATCCGACACCCACTCCCGTCTTCACCGGGACACGATTCTCCCACGCCATCGTCACCGCGCGAATCGTTCGTTCCTCGACATCATCAGCGACGACACTATGGCAATGACTCGCATTGATAATGATCGATGAAGGAGCGATGCCGAGCGTTTCATGTAACCTGGCTCTAACATTTGCCAAATAGGGATCCTTGATCGATCCAATTTCAGCTATTGCCACCGCATCGATTGTCACGATAACGGCATCGACGTCCCCTCTACTGAGAACCAGTGCTTTTGCCCAGGGAGGATTCTCTCCGGCCTCTACGCCGGGGTGCGTAATATCAACCTTTCCAACGCCGGCAAGGATTTCTTCAGAGTGAATTGGGATTGCGAACAGCGATGCTGCGAAAAATATGAGTAGAGACTTCATCGAGCGATTTCAAAAGACCGTAGAAGATCCGACGCCAAGTAACAAGACTCACCTCTGACGCAGATCGGTCCATGCCCGGTATCTCCTACGCCCCGAAATACAGCCGAAGAGACTAATCAGCCAGCGTGGAAGTCACGAAATCAATGCCCCCTCAGGATCACGGATGCTGCAACTGACTCGCTTTGAGCACGAAGTTCCCATGCTCCTCACCGTCAATATCGATCGCACGAAACCGAACCTGAGGATCCTCTTTCGTTGTCTCGAATTCCATGAGTCCAAAGGAACATTTTTCATTGTAGCCCCATACAAGGCCATCGGTTTTAACAACGCTGTGCACGTGCTTGTTCGTCAGTCTGGAACTCTCAAACTCGTATAGCGTGTAGCCATGCCGACGTTCCGTTTTTCTCAAGTCGGTGCGATGCCGATCCGCACAAACGAGGAAGACGCCCGCGACCTTTTCTTTCTCGATATGAGAAAAAATCTCTTCGCGCTCTTCAGGGAAGCCATCCCAGGGATCGCGGCTTCCGGGCTTGATATTCGGCGTGAAAGGCACCGGGGAAACGATCACTTTAAAAGTCGCCTCCGATTTCGCTAGTCCGTCGAGGAACCACTTTTTCTGAACCGGCCCTAACATACTACCACCTTTGAGATCCCGGTAGTAACGACCATCGAGCATGAAAAACTGAACATCGCCGATCGCGAAATCATACCAGCAACCGGGTTGAGCCTCTCCGCCTCCGTAGCCGGGGTTGGCCCAGTTTTGACGGAAGGTATTCCATACCGGCCGCTTCCACGCCGGCTTTTCGATTTCAGGCCCGGGGACGCAGTCATTGTCCGCGAAGTCATGATCATCGTAGATCGAATAGACAGCCACCTCGCGAATCAGATTCCGCCACTCGGGTCGGCTCTGACGTCGACTGTAGCAATAGTGGTGCGTCTGAAGATGCTCCGGCTGATCAATGTAGACATTGTCTCCCAACATCAGAAGCGCGTCCGGCTTGAACCCACGAATCGTGTCCCACATGTATTCCCACTCAGGGACGAATCCGGCCCCGCCTCCGAAGGCGACTTTGAAACGGGACGCCGTTCCAAGCGCGGGACGTGTTCGAAAAGCGATTCCCCTATCACGATCGACGAATTCCCCATCCCTCGCGACATGACAAACATACTCGGTGTCCGGCTTTAGATCCTGAAGATGGAAAACACCAGTGAAGTCAGTTTCCCTGCTAAACGCCAATGTCTCTGAGATAAAAGCCTGTCCGCTCAGACCTGTGAGAACTGCCAGCGCTAGCTCATCGGCCCCCTTGGTTCGCACCCAGACCCTCGCGCTGGTATCCGTGATATCCCCCAGCATTGGCCCGTGAATGATAGACGGGACGGCATGAATGCCCGGCAAACTCCCAAAATCAGGATGCTCGCGCAATTTTGACGTCAAATTCTGCGGACCAGCGAACAATCGTCCCGGTGGAATTCCTTTCCTGAGCGCTTCTTCAGCGACTTTCATGGCCTCATCCACCTCGTCCCCGGCAAGAAGCTTGAGCATTCCCACCAACGCACTCTCAGCCTCGCCCGCATAGACCTTCGGATTGAGAAAAGCCGTCTCGAACCCCTTTTCACTCCCTCTTGCCAGCGCCTGCATCGCATTGCGCTGTGCGTCGTGCTGAGAAGACCCCTCTGAGACAAAAAAAAGGACCACGAAAAGGGCCAGAACAGAGCATTTTCCAACCATTGCAGAGAGCATGCCGAAAGTCTGAATCGGAGTCTAAACAATGCCAATCGAATAATTCGGCAATCTCCGGCGAAAATTCAGTAAAAAAATCTCACGCTGAACACTTGATTCCACCAATTTTCCACGTAATAGTCACGTCCCGTGTAACTCCATGGTGTAATGGTAGCACAACAGTTTTTGGTTCTGTTTGTCAAGGTTCGAATCCTTGTGGAGTTGCCACTTCCCCGGCCCTGTCTGCCGGGGTCGCTTTTCTGCTCCTGAAAATGAAGGAATCCAGCTTTCTCCGCACCCTCCTCATCCTTGGTCGGATCTCTAATTTACCGACGATCTGGACCAATGTCGCGGTCGGTTGGTTTCTATCCGGCGGCGGTTGGACCACCGAACTGCTATGGGTTATCGCGGGAATGAGCTTGCTCTATCTCGCCGGCATGACGCTCAACGATGCTTTTGATGCCGAATGGGACAGGGAAAACGCACCTGAGCGCCCGATCGCCGGAGGACACATATCGGCGAAGACCGTCTGGGTGATTGGCTTCGCCCAAATGCTAGGAGGCGCGGCGCTTATCCTTTTCTTTACGAGTGTTCACCCTTTCCTGTTGGGCGGTTTGGTCTTTGCGATTCTTCTCTACAACTGGTTACACAAGCACTGGGCAGGATCGGTAATCATCATGGGACTCTGTCGTGCCTTCGTTTACCTGGGAGCTGGCAGCGCCGTAGCCGCTCAGGCGTCGAGCATTGAATTACCCGAGCCGGTTTACATCGTTGCCCTCGGGGTGATTCTCTACATCGCAGGGCTCACTTTGGCAGCACGCTCTGAACATCTAAAATCTCCCGGAGGGCTGCCCTTCAGCACTCGCATCATGCTGATGAGCCCGGTTCTCTTTCCCCTCTTCGGATCAAGAATGCTTCAACCGGGGTCGAGCCCTATCCAAATCGCGCTCATCATCATCGGCCTCTTTGGTATTTGGTCCTGGCTCGTGATCATGCTGAAAGCACTGCGGGAGAGAGTCCCTAAAGGAATCGCCTTTGCGATCGCCGGAATCGCTTTTTATGACGCTGCCATCGTCGCTTTCGCAGACTGGCGGGCGGCCGTTGCCTGCCTCGCTTGTTTTGCTCTGACGCTGTTTGCGCAGCGGTATATTCCGGCGACTTAGCCCCACTTCAATTCTCGCCACGAAGATCTGGACGATATTTAAGGGCTCCGCTACACTATCGTATGCACGTCATCGTCTCAATCATTGGTCCGGATCAAAAAGGGCTCGTCGAAAATCTTGCCGCAGTGATACGCAGTGCTTCAGGCAACTGGGAGGGCAGTCGCATGATTCGATTGGCCGGACATTTTTCAGGAATGGTTCAGGTCGCGCTTCCCTCTGACTCAATCGGTGAACTGGAATCGGCGCTGACTTCGCTGGAAAAAATCGGCCTCAAGACTTCGGTGATTCACGCTAACGAAGCTGCCGAGGGAGCGGTCGCTCCCGTCAAAACCATTCTCCTCGAAGTCGTCGGTAGCGATCGGCAGGGCATTGTGAGCGAGATCTCAAAAGCGCTCGCCTCACAGGGTGCGAGCATTGTCGAGCTCGCGACCGATTGCACTGATGCCCCGATGTCGGGAGAACGCCTTTTCAAAACACACGCTCGAATCGAAATCGACCCGGAGTTCGATATCGAAGTCCTGCGTCAACTCGTCGAATCCATCTCCGACGACCTTATGGTCGAAATGGATGTCGAATGAAGCTGCCCCCCCTAACTCAAAAGAGGCGCTCGCAAAAAGTGGCTTATGCCGAATGGGTTTGAAACCCGTTCTCGAAGCCTCTCAGGGCAGAGACTCCGGCGGATCGGCTGCGAAGGTTAAAAAAACCAAGCCACGAAGACCTTTTGCACCCGCCGCTAAAAAGGCTCGGGGCGTTCCCCCTCATCATCGACTGGAAGCGGAATCGGCAATCCATCTCCGGCTACCGAAAACGATTCGGGAGCTTTTTCGGGGCTTTCCCGAATCTCGGGAACGACTGCTCTCTCCGCTTGTGCCTGCGCAATCGTAGCTGCTTCCGGCTCGGGCCCGGGTTCCGGCGAAGCCATTTCTGCGACGACCTCTTCGACCGCTGGAGCCGACGGAGGCACCTCCACTTTTGCGAGCGGAGCGATGAGCCGCCCGGGCAGTGGACGAACGCGGTCATAGACATTTTTTCCCAGCTCTCCCGCGACCTGGTAACCCCGCTCAAACATTTCCATTTTCGCGTCAAGGTTATCGATATAATGCAAGGCCTGAGCCTCCGGCGTTTTCGGCACGACCGGTGAACCGAATTCGAGCTCTCCATGATGCGAAACAACAAGATGCAGTAAATGCAGACGAACCCGATCCGAATCCGGCTCGAGCGTTTCCCAGTTCGCGCTTTCAGGGCTGTCACTGACGAATTCCCGCCAGAGCTTATTCACGATCTCCATTCCCAGCGGAATGTGTCCGATCAGCTCACTCACCTCGGTATAGGGCATCGTAAATCCTTTAGCGGTGTAGGCATTTTCCCACAGCTTACCAACATCGTGGAAAAGGACCCCCGTCACGAGCAAATCGCGATTCAGGATCGGATACGCTTCACAAATCTGGACCGCGCTGCGCATCATTTGGGCGACATGCTCAACGAGCCCACCACGTCTTGCGTGATGGTAATTCCTCGCCGCCGCAGTTCGCTTGAAACGCTCCGCATAGCGCGCCAGAAAAGAATCACAAAGGAGACTGAGACGCGGGTCAGCGAGATTCGCAACCGCCCCCTCGATGAAGGCAAAATCGGCGCTCTGTTTTTGACGGAGATCATCCGAACCCGCTAGCACACCAGCGGTTTCCTCTTCGCTCAAGGCGCGGGCGGTCCAGGATTTCCCATCGACCGAACGCCCGTCATTGGCGAGGCCAAATTCGCCTGAAATCTCGTAAAACGAACGCGCTTGCAGCTGGGCGCATGAATCGAACATCGGGGCATTATTCCAAACGCGAAGAACGAGACTTTCCTCGGCATCCGAGAAAGTGAGCTCATAAAAGGGATTGCCGGTCTTGGTCGTTTTCTGCAAAGAACGTTCGAGCTGGGCGTGATACCGCACCATCTCGCCGATAGGTCCGGCCTGCTGCTTCAGCTCCCGAATCGTGATGATTTCCATGCCTTCACGCTAGCGTGGTGGCCCCAACGTCGCGAGAAAAAGTTCAGCCTGTTTCAACCCGAGGCGCCGAGACCGAGAGACTGCCAGAGCGCATCACTGTTGATAAAGAGATTCACGAGGTAGGTCGTGAGGACGAGCGATCCGGTAATCGCCGCTGGCGAAAGGAGACCCTCGGCGGTGAATCCGCACGCCATCACCGAGCTGAGGCAAAAAGCACCCGCCAGGAAAGCACGTTTCTTTCGCTTCGAACGATCGGCGAAAAATGAAAAACGACCTGAGAGAAGAAATCCGAGTCCCGCACTCACCGCGACCATCGCAAAGGGAAGCGCAGACCATCCCGCAAAAACACACAACGCTCCGACAAAAAGAGGAATGACTAAGAAATCAGCTGCTGAAGCGAACCGGCCCGCTCTGACCCACTCACGCCGCAGTCGAAGCAGCCCGACGCAAATAGCAGCACCACAGGCGATGCTTGCCAGCGGAAGGACCCACGACTGGTGACTGAATCCGCGATAGACATATTGATGGGCGCCGACCATCAGCAACATCATCGCGAGAAAAATCAGGTTGAAGGCCAAGGTGACTCGAAAGGACTTTTCACGACTGCAACGCCGCAAAGAAGAACGGCGGCGACGAAGTAACCCGCTTCCGCCGGGACCCCTTGTCCGCGATGACGAGTCAACCCGCTTCCGAAGAAAAATGGCAAATCCGGAATACGATCCGGCGAGCCGATTCCGCCCAATCATCGCTTCACGGGAATCAGGAAACTGAACACGAAACTGATCTTCTTCACACGACTCTTTTAGAATCACAAAATTCTCTCCCCCTCCAAGTTCAAGGATCACAGGAAGCCCACTCTCAGGAATATCGTCGATTTTGACGCGGCGACGCGAGGCGCGGAGATGATTCGCGGCGGCGCCTTTTCCCCAGGGAATCTTAGGGCCGCTTTTTTCCATTCCGTCAAATTCCGCAACGCCGTTTCGACTGACCACGCCATGATGACGACCAATCAAAGAAAGAGCGCGAGCGGATTCAGGAGTCACCGCTTGGAGAAAAGCATTCATCTTAAATAATCAGGTATGTCAATATAATATCTATAACCTTAATAATTAAAAGCAAAATTTTAGAGTTCATTCCCTAAATCCCCCTTTTCTGAGGAACAGGGGTTCACTCAGGCGCAACGCTTCATGCGTTTATTTGCCGACTGAAGATGGTATAATGCCATTTTGACGGCTAGCTTGGTGAAATGGCTAAGTCAGATCTTTTCAAATGCGGGACGTGAGAGAGGAGCGATGCGGGGGGCCGCCCCGTGATCATCGCCACGATCTCAGAATCAGAACGAAAGATCCCCGCCAGGATACGAAGCGCTTTCGCGAAGCACTTCCTTCCCCGCCCCGAATAATTTCATTCTCCCAATGCAATGGTTAAGAGGGTATAAGTTCACCCGTCTCACAGCGCAGCGCCATTCCACCCGGTATGTCAAAAACCTCTACTTCCACACGCGAATCCCTCTTTGATCGAACCGGTCGGAGCGCCAAGTCCCGCGCCGAATCCGGCCTTACCCGCGGTCGCAATCACTTTTGGAACCGGGTTCACCGTTCTTTCTTCAAAAGCGAGACGCCGCGAACCGAAGAATCGATGCTCCCCATGCTTATCGAGGTGTTCGCGGGGTTCACCAAGCTCGATGGCCAGGTCATGGAGGCGGAGATCGACTCCATTCTAGGATTCCTGCGTTACGACTTTCCCGAGACCGTTTACACCGAGCTGAAGCAGCTTTTCATGAAGTCGCTTCGTCGCCGCCAGGATCTCGAAGCCATTTCCGGAGATCTCGCCGGGACGCTCCCGCTCGAAGATAAAATCTTACTGGGCGTTCAGCTCTATGTGCTCATCAGTCGGGCCGGACTGCCGAAAGAGAACCTGATCACTTTTTACCAGTTCATGACCACACTGGGAGTGGCATCAGAGGCGATCAACATTGTCTACCAGCTCAACACGAGCGAACTCTCCCAACTCGAAAAGGCAGGGTCAGCGGTCTCCTCAGACAATGCGCCGAATGGCGATTCCCATCGACTCGAGTCGTTGGTCCTTTCAACGGAAGAACCGGCCGATGTCTCCATCATTTCTGACGACGGCGAGCATTCCGTCGTCGCGTTTCGATTTCAAAATCTCGTTCTCATTAAGAACCTCGGGCCTGATCCCATTCTTGCGCGGGGACGGCAGGTGAACGCGGGCGATTTCTGCCGTGTCTACGAAGGACAGCGCATCGTTGTCGGCGAAGAAAACCTCAGCTTCGAGAACCTCGTTTTCTATTTTAACAGCAAGAAAAACGTCTCCACCGTTCAACTCTATCTCGCCAAAGACAGCGGTGGCACCCAGTTCATCGAAAAGACCCGCAGCAAGCAAAGCTACATGCGAGTCACCTTCGGTCTTCGAATCGAAGTCGAAGTGATCAATAATTCCGATGCGGTGATCGGAGATCGCATCCTGACAAAAGGAGATCAATTCGAAGTCACGGCCCGTGACCGTCTCGATTTCCCTGATCACACCGAGATTTCCTTCGACGACCTGAGACGCAAAGCCCGCGAACTGGGAGGCCGATTCACGCTGCCGCCGAACCGAACCGCCTACCTCGTTTCCAACGATCCCGCGCAACTTTCTCCCGGAGACATTCTCCTGACCCCGGGCAATCCGGGGAACATTCTTCTCAGCATTAAGTGCGACTACACCACGAAAACGGGAACCCTCGAAATCATCGAGTCAGAGCGCCCCGTTGCCGTGGAAGGCGAACGCGTTCGGGGGACCGCTCCACTCAAAGACGGCAGTGTGATCTCTCTCGGAGGCGGCCAGTTTTTACGGTGCCACTTTTCCGAAGGAATCATCGAAGAAGAACGCAACGTCATCAACACGCTCAAGCTGCGGGACGTCAGCCACTCGTACGACCGCAAAATCTCCGCGCTCGATGGCATTTCCTTCTCGATCCAGCGTGGTGAAATGGTTTGTGTGATGGGACCGAGCGGTTGCGGAAAAAGCACCCTCCTCAAAGCCGTTGGCGGCCAGCTCAAACCCCGCAGCGGGCGCATCGACCTGAACGGCGTCGATCTCTACACCGCCCACGACGATCTGAAGTCTTACATCTCTCTAATTCCCCAGGACGAGACGTTTGACCCGCTCCTGACCGTTGAGGAAAACCTCGACACCGCCGCCGCGATCAGAGCGCCTCACTTCCCTATTGCGGAGCGCCGACGTCGCGTTGACTCCAAACTCATCGAACTGGGACTGAACGAAATCCGTCACCGACTCGCAGGTGATCAGGAAACCAAAAGCCTCAGTGGCGGCCAGCGCCGGCGTCTCAATGCCGGAATGGATATGATCGGCATCGCCGATGTCTACCTCTTTGACGAGCCCACTTCAGGCCTTTCCTCGAAGGACTCCGAGCACGTCCTCGAAACGATTCGCGGCCTCACTCACAATAAGCTTACTCTCGTCTCCATTCACCAGCCAAGCAGTCGGCTCTTCCAAATGTTCGACAAGGCGATCCTCCTCGACAACGGAGGCAAGCTCGCCTTTTTCGGGACACCGACAAAGATGCTCGAATATTTCCAGGCAGCACAGAGCCAGGAAGGTATTTTTACGAATTCGCCAACACCGCCGGGTCTTGACCTCGAAGGAGGAGCGGCGATGACGCCCGACTTCATTTTCGATGTCCTCGAAACCCCGCTTCGCGACCTCGGGGGTGACATCATCTTTGAACGGGATGCGCGGGACAACCTCATCCCCGCACGGCGATTCAACTCCACTTTCTGGTCCGATAAATTTCAAACCTACAGCCTTCTCGAAGAGGTCAATGTCAGGCAGATCGATACCGAATCTTCCCAGACCACGAGCATACAAAAAACACCGCAAGCATCGCCCCGAAAACTGCGCCACGACTGGGTTCGATTCGCAAACCAGTTCAAGCGGGCCTTTTTCAGCAAACTTCGAAACCGCGCCAACCTTGCCACGACGCTCCTCGAAGCCCCCGCCCTCGCCATCCTCATCGGAATGGTGATGCGCTATTCCGAAACCGGAACCTACAGCTACGCGAACGCTTTTCACATTCCGACCTACCTCTTCCTCGGGCTCGTGACCGCGCTCTTCCTCGGGATGACCAACTCCGCCGAGGAAGTCATCCGCGACCGCAATCTGCTCATGCGGGAGCGCCATCATGGCTTCCGCGTCACGGGCTACATCATAGGGAAATATCTATCGCTCGGCTTTTTTGCCCTCATCCAGTGTGTCATCTACCTCTTAATCGGTGATGCCATTCTCGGGATTCGCTCAATGTTTTTTCCCAACCTCCTCTGGATGTTCTCAACCGCCTTCGTCGGCGTCGCGGCAGGTCTCTTTATCTCCAGTCTCGTCAAGAGCCCCAAGACAGCCGTCAACATCATCCCCCTCATTCTCATTCCCAACATTATCCTCGGTGGAGCCCTCATTAAATACGATGAGATGAACCGCAGCCTCGACATCATTCAGAATATCCGGCAGTGGTTCGCGACCGAAGAGGAGGAAGAGCAGGCGAGCCGGCTTAAAGTGCCGGGGATCTGCCATTTGATGCCTTTGCGCTGGAGCTACGAATCCATCATCATCGCCCACGCCGACCAAAACCCGGCAAGTCGCCTCACCCGCTACATCGGATCAGAAATTCAGCGATTCAGCAAAATCCCGCTCGATCAGAAACTGACTCCGGAACAAAAAGATCGCCTCTATCAATTCAAACAGGCTCTCGCGGTCATCCACGGACTCGAAGGCGACACCCCGGGCGATGTCAGCAGGCAGCTCAATCATATTCGAGCCTCGCTCGAACTCGGCACCTTTGATCCGGAACCCTACTACGGCGAGCCAGATGACGATAAAGTGACCTTTTCAGCGAAGGACCTCTATCTGAATGACAAAGTCCAGGATCTCTTCAATCGGGCAGAGGTCGAAAGGCAGGACTACCGAAAAGCCGACAACCCGCCAAACGTCTTCTTCGGACGCGAACGACAGTTCCGTTTCCCGCCAGGATCAGCAGAACCGCTCATCAATATTACGGTCGACACCCTCAAGCTGAATTTTGCAGCGATGCTCATCTTCGTCTTCGGCGCCTTCTTCGCCCTGAGAGCGAGCCTCAAGAAACAATTGAGCAAGGTGTGATAGAGAGTCGCGCTAAAAGAACCCGCTCAAGCCTGCCTCTCTTTTTGCCCTCCGCGGGCGTTGAAAGCGGACACCTTCAGCCCGCTAAACACTGTCTAATTTCACCTGCGCAGAAAACCAAAATGCGGCGCAGCAGTTAAACATCCTGTTTTTTCGCGACTCCAAAGAACGAATCCGAGTTGAATATCCGCTCCAATCAGCGATAATCACGCCCGCCGTATCATCACGGCAAAACAAGTGCCCATAGCTCAGCTGGATAGAGCACCGGATTTCTAATCCGGCGGTCGTTGGTTCGAATCCAACTGGGCATGTTTTTTTGAGCGAGGACTTGAGACTGAACAGGGTTCAGTCGTTCCCCCGACTCTGTTAGATTGGAC
>Ga0222668_1000401_pt1 | contig 28451 bp, 22 predicted proteins | sample AntAcemetagen728_FD_179823 | JGI IMG/M metagenome (GOLD analysis project Ga0222668, IMG submission 179823) | Saline water microbial communities from Ace Lake, Antarctica - #728 | ecosystem: Environmental > Aquatic > Non-marine Saline and Alkaline > Saline | place: Antarctica: Ace Lake... | reverse complement strand
GGTACATATTCATCCGTTTTGCCGCCGAGCCTTTCGCAGGGTCGGGGAGGTGCTTCTCCGTTCGTTTTAGATGAGGCACATCGAAAAAAGTAGCTTTAAAATTTGTCCAACCTGACCCAGGATCTTTTTGGTCATTCTTGAAAGAATCAGCCATTACTCTTTCTAATCCGCCCAACTCACGGTAGAGTTTTTGAAGAGCGGAGATGAAGGTCAGGCAGTCATCACCGTTGAAGGTTCGATGAACAAAGCTCTCAAATGGAACAAGGTCTTTTTCGTGGTGGTTGAGAATGAAATCATGGGGAGAATTATCCATCATGTCCATCAGCCGCGTAGCATTGTTGATGATGGTTACTCTCTGGCCCCAAGCGATGACAGCTGTCAGGAATCCGCTGATTTCAATGTCCTCCTTCTTTTCAAATCGATGTGGGATTTGAATGGGGTCTGTGGGTATAAAAGTGGGGAGATTGTAAAGGGTGGTCTTTTCGCGAAGGAGTTGCTCTACTTCCTTTTTAGTCAAACCGTTCCTACTTTTTCCTCAAATTTACCATCTACCATGGTCAGCATGCGGTCGGCCATTTTTGCCAGCTCGAGGTTGTGTGTTACAATCACAAAAGTTTGGTCTAGCTCGTCTCTCAACTCAAAGAAAAGTTCGTGGAGTGCTTTGGCATTTTTAGAATCGAGATTTCCCGAAGGCTCATCGGCAAAAATAACGGAGGGGTTGTTCATCATGGCACGAGCTACGGCTACGCGCTGCTGTTCCCCACCAGATAGTTCATTGGGCTTATGCTCGGCCCTTGGCTTGAGGCCCAACCGGTCGAGAAGATTCATTCCTCGCTCCTCGGCGTCTTTTTTGCTCATCCCTGCTATGTATCCTGCGATACAGATATTCTCCAAAGCCGTAAATTCGGGTAAGAGATGATGAAATTGAAAAATAAAACCGATGTGCTTGTTTCGAAAAGCGGCTAGTTTTTTTCCCGTCAGTCCATTGGTTTTTTGACCATTAATTTCTACTTCACCTTTGTCGGCTTTGTCAAGCGTACCTAGAATCTGAAGTAAGGTGGTTTTTCCTGCACCCGAATCTCCAACGATCGATACAATTTCTCCTTTTTTTATCTCCAGATTTACTCCTTTGAGTACCTGGAGTTCTCCGTAGGATTTTTGAACTTCTTTTGCCGAAATCATACTGGCGAAAGTAGGTAAAACCGTTCTCATCCAAATCAAATAAAAAAGCATCGCCAACCTTGGCGATGCTTTTTCTTAATCATGGGTGATTAGGTCTAATTACCCTTAACAATCCTTTTTACCATCACATCATCTCCAGCTCTGAGGGTGATCAGGTAAATGCCAGTAGGAAGATCAGCTGTTTGAATCTCGATTCTATGCTGCCCTTCGCTAAATTCAGCAGCATTGGCTATCTGCATCATTTCTCTTCCCAGGATGTCCACAAGCGTAATGCTTACGCGTTCGCCTCCGTGAAAATTGAATTGTACGGTAGTACTTTCAATAAACGGATTTGGGAAAATGGCTAAATCGTGGAAGAACTTCGATCCTTCTGAGGGTCCCTCAGAATTTGAAATGAAGGATTCTGATGTTGGGTCGTATCCAGGATCAACTACCGCAAGTGCGGCAGCATCGGGAGAGATGTCCGTGCACGATTCTAAGTAAGCGCTAAAAGTAGTTCCGCTGCGCGCCCAAAAGCCTTCGCCTAAGGTCACCTCGTCGCTAGCTCTGAAGCTGCCTTCTGAGCCGCTGAACATTTCCCAGTTATTTGTAGCAGAGCTATAACCTATTGAGGTTTCTGCGGCAAAATTGATGACTTCTTGGCTGAACCAATTGTAGTCAGCACCATAGGTGGTTGCTGCGGGTACCGTCGTGTGATTGTTAATGGCATTCTTTGATAGAACTAGTCGATCTCGGTTTCTATTGTTGGGGCCACCTTTTACATACGCCGTGCCTCCGCAGGTATAGGTTCCAACGGTACGAGAGAACACATTCACTCTGCCACATCCACCAGTTCCACAGGCTGGCTGGTATGCCAAGATGGTTCTGAAACAACCGATCGTAGGTTCGCCATAACCCGCATACGGAGCCGTACCCGGTTGAGTGGTATTTACCAAGTCATGTAAGCAAAGCATATTATGGCCCAGCTCATGATGAAAAGTAAATACACTGAAATTACCTGTTCCTGTTACAGAGAAGGTGTTTCCGTAGTCTAGTGAAACGTAGGCTACACCACCACCACCGTTGATGATCAAGGCGCACATATCTGCATCAAACAGTGTGCGATTGCTATGTACGTCATCCATAAATCCATCAGATGTATCTCGCCATCTGGCTAGATCGGTTCCAGAATTGCCAGATTCGGTATAACCCACATTATAGGCCATGGCCAATTCGATATTAAATCCTACCGATCCATTGTCATATGCCGCGTTGGCTAAATTAACCTGGTTGACGAGTTCGGCCAAAATGCTTGTGAACTGTCCTTGAGCAGAACTAGTAAAGCCAATAAGCACGCGGATTTTACATTCTCCCGTTGCTTTTGGCGCTCCTATTTCATCCCAAATCATATCCTCATTTTGAGGAATGCCTTTTGGATCTGGCACATAGTCATAGTCAAGCTCGCTATTTGCGTCTGAGCAGTCTTCTTTTGGCATAAGGCCTGAATCTACTTCATAGAAAGCGTGCAGGTCTTTTCCGAGAGGAGTCAGAGCAAAAATTCTGGTTCCTATCGAAATGTGACCTACCAATTCATCGCCATTGATGACCATGTTTACGTCACCGAAGTCCTGATCTGTAGAAATGGAACCGCACCAAGAAGTCAATCCCGCGTATTTTTCACCGCGCTCATTTTTGATGACGGTGTAGTTTTCGTCTTTGTTCGGTTGGAACGTGAACGAGTTTCCTTCCAATGCTTCCCAGTTCACCTCAACAAATTGGAGGGAATGGTTCATTGGGCTGTCTTTTACGATTTTCAAGAAGTGCTCTTGTTCTCTATCTAATCCGGGGGCTCCCACATTCGTAAATAGGCTTTGTGCCTGAATGGTAGAAAATCCCAATACGGTTAGACATAGAATGCCAACCCACCTGAAAACCGCTTTATTTATGTTTGCGTTTTTCATGAGTGGTTTAGTTTTCAAGTGCTTCAACTCTTTCTTTTAATAGATCGTTTTCTTTCTTAAGCTCAAGTATGTATAGCGTCAATTCTTCGAGCTTCTCAACGGTTACGCGTTGCATTTCGCCCAGCATGATTCCGTTGGCCTCTTCCACTTCTGTAGCAGAAGGAACCCCAGGAAGGTGATTCTCTGCTTTGATGAATTCCTCCAAATCGTTGAGGTTCATCATAGAGTAGTCATCTGCAAAAACGTAATCAGGCCAGTCACCACTCAATTGAACTTTTAGCTCTTCGCAAATGACCTTGCCATCTACTGAGACACGGAAACCTGTAACATCACTTGTATTTCCAATTCTTAAGTCTCCTGATACGTATGAGTCACCTGAAGCATACATTGCCCAGTTGGTGGTGCCACCGGAAGCAGTGCCGTAAACACCGATACGCGTTCCTGCAGAACCTGTTGCGGTTCCATAAACGCCTGTTGTTGTTCCCGTGTAGGTCGTTCCATTCCCAAACCCATATACACCACGGTAGCCTCCAGAAGCATCAACACCATATCCATACCCCGGTGCGATTACTGCGTCTGCATTCACAGCTCTCACGTCAGAATTTCCTAGGGAGTAATTTCCTATGGCATTAATCACAGCTTCTGTATTATCTGTCTCTCCTTGCACATCGAGTTTTGCAGTAGGAGCGTTTGTATTTATACCAACGCGTTCATCTTCTCGATCTACCCACATGGTATTGTTAGCGAAGTTGATATCTCCTCCCCAGAAGTTTAAGTAAAGCTGAGAAGCAGCACCAGCGCTGTATGCTTGGAGTTCATTATTGTCCAAGGCTGTATATGTGGTCGCGCTTCCTACAGAAAAGGCACTGGATGAGGTGCTTCCGTTGAACCCTCCGCCTACGCGAAGAGCGTTGTTGAACACTGAGTTGCCTGCTACCGTAATGCCTGATCCAGCGTCGGTAATGGATCCGTTTACCAATGAAGAGCCATTCCATCTTGGAACACGACTTAATGACATAGCCCCAACTTGAGGGTCAACTTCTGAATTGATGTATCCAGCAGTAGCGTGGTCTCCCCAGTTATAGGAAGAAGTCCATTGCGCAGAGTTTCCCCCGCTTGCTACAATGCTAGAGGCTGAAACCAATTGTCCTGTATTGGCATTGATGTTAATTACGGGGCTTCCGACATTGTTTAAGAATTGGTACTCCGTGGCTGAACTGCTAAAGAACAAACCGTAATTGGGATTGCTCGCAGCTCGAAATGCGTACCGATTATTTCCGATCAGGAGATCTGAACCTGAAGCAAAACTCAGGTCACTTCTCAAATCGCCGTTGGCCGCGCCTATCGCGAAAATTGGAGAGGCAGACCCGTTTCTGAATTCATACTGTGAATTGGTAGAGTTGAAGAATAGACCGAAATTGGGGTTTCCAGTAAATTGGAAGGCATACTGGTTTGGTCCAATATCAATGGTTTGAGCTTCGGCCTGGTTGTAGAGGCCAGAGAATAGAATGAGTGCTGCGGCAAAAAGGCCGATTTTGATGTGGTGCCTGTGACCACGGCGTAGATTGGTTTTCATTGTGATTGGTATTTGGGTTATAAATTGATTACAATTTTAGTCCAAACACAAAGCGTCAAGAGACGAGAAAGCTTTTGGGAGAGCTAGGTAGTCGGTTGGTTGGTTTGATTGGTTAGTTTCAAGCTAAATATTAATCTTCAGTTTTCGCTTTACCCACAAAAAATAAATTCGGGGTATTTCAGAAATCATTTGAACTTCCGAATTGACCGATAATTATAGGATGTTGGGCTAAATGGAGATGAATGCGCTTGATTGCTATCAATCACGTGCGATTGTGTGGCGATCCAACTTGCTTGTGGTTGTGTTTTTTTTGATTTGGCTTCTTTTTGGTTTAAACCCATCTAAAACTGAATCCCGCTGAGGCGTACTTTTCAATGGGAGTTCAATTCTGATTGATTGAACCAAATGTAGAGAATGAGGTGCTCCCTAATACGCTGGAAATCATAAATCACTAGTATTAGTGATGCCTTAATCGACACTAAAAAGATTGGAGGTGATTCCTACCTGAACGCGGAAGTCCTCATACTTGCCATCTATGAAAGCACCTGTGACATCGATGCGAAACAATCTGAAAATATTAGATACGCTATAGCCCACCTCCGTATAATTGTTGACCGATGGTGTGATAAGGTGATTTACATTAATGTTCTCTGTGAGGCCGGCTAGTCTCAATGTTGCAAACTGACTAAAGACAAAACGACGCAATTCCAGATTCACGTATGTGCTCAAATATTCTTCATTGGTGGAGAATAGGTGGTAAGGTGCCAAGGCATAACCCTTCAATTGTTCCAGTCGGGTGAAAATGGTTTGGTTTCCCATAAAATGGGCGTAGTCCATAAAATCTATGCGGTCGTTTGTCAAGAACTTTCCTCCTTCGGTTCGCAGATTGAGGGTTCCTAGAAGCCCTAAAGTCATGCTGTATTTTGCTTCTAAGGACAACCGATCATAGTCCATGGTGGCATCTGCCACACCTGGTATCGCTTTCTCGTACTTCAAGGAGAATGTGGGCTGCTTATCCACTCGATAGTATTGATCGTCCTGCTTGTAGGCGTAGGCAAATGGAAGCCAGGTAGCCGATAGGTTTACCTTGAAGGCATCGCTTTGCCCAAAGGAGGTAGTTTCCAGTTCTATGTTATCTGGTTGGTTTGACGTGTAGTCGCGGTTATCATGGTTAAACCAAACTTGGCCCGTGGTATTTCTCGTCTCGGTTCTGATTGAATAGTCTGCCGATGCCTTTACCTTCCACTTGGAGGAGATGCTCTGCCGCCAATTCACTTCGATGAAGTCTCTATCGTATACCTTCATGAAGTTGTTTTGTGCCATGAGGCTGGTGATGGAATTGGTAAAGGGGAGAATGGCTTCTTCGGAGTTGAATTGCGAATAGTAAGACCCTCCGCTCAGGCTCACCTTGCCCTGTTTCAAACCTTGGCCGAAGGTATAACCCGTACTTATTTTCCCGAATCCTTTGTCTCTGGATACAGCGTATCTAAAAACAGGCATGATCTCCAAGCGGTTCTTATTTTCAAAGCGTTTGTAATACCTTAAGCTGTATTCGCCGTTCCATCCATCCACCGTATTGTAACGAATGGATAGTAGTGGATTGTCAATGCTCAAGTAGTTGCTCTTACCGAGGTCGTACGTGCTACCCAAAAGCAAATCTTGCACCTGAAAACCCTTTTTTCCCGAAAGGGTATCGCCCTCGGCTTTTTTGGCATACTCCACTGCTAAGCTGTCTTGCAAGGTGTAGCCCTTTTCTTCACTCAGCGTAAGGGGAATAGGTCGCACATCTTGCCAGTACAGGCTGTCCTGCTTATAAGCCAAGCTGTCGATATTGATCTTTCGCTCGAAAACCACATCGGGTTCGTCCTGTTCCTTTCGCTCTTCCTTGGCGTATTCGCGCATGAGCTTGCGCAGGTCTTTGGTAGAGACTTCCTCGCCGTTCAGTAGCTTCTCTTCGGTATCACTTTTGGGCTTCTGCTTCTTTTCGGCAATGGCTATTTCAGCCTGCTCAGTTTTGATGTCGAGTACTTCAAAATCGGTATCGAGATCGGGGTTGATCTCCACATCATATTTACTGACGGTAGCCAAGTATTCGAATTCAAATTTAAAACCAAACATCCTTCCGCTGCCCTCGAAGTGATGAGAAATGGGCAGCCAAACGTCGGGCTTGATGGGAGCGTAGTTTTGCTCAATGTCAATATTGATTCCCTGCGGATGAATCTTGAAATCTACACTGTGAATGCTCCACAAATCTTCTACGATGTAGAGGTAGCCCGAGAGGAATTCCTCGTCATCTACCCTCGGGGTCACCTCGATCTTATTGATGTTATAGTCTCCGTCTACAAAAGTGTTGAGGTACTGGAAGCGGTAGTAGCCAAACGCTTTTCGCGAAAGCGGAGACACGATGCCGCCAACCTTGTCCTCATAGAAACTACCGTTGATGTAGTTCATGGGGTTGGAGCTCTGGTCGTCGCCGCTGGTGCGAATGCTGATCACGTCTTCGGTGTACTTGCCGGGTCTTTCGTAGGTGACCTTCGTAACCGATTCTTGCACGAAAGTGGCGGCCGTATCAATGCCTTCTTCTTCCATAACTTTTCGCATAAACCACGGATAGTCTACCAAGCGTCCTCCACCTTTTAGGTATACGGTACAGGTGTACTTCTCTACCTGCTGGCGGTGAAAAGAGCTTTTGGCAATAGCTTTGCGCATGATCTTGTAGGCGGGATCTTCCTTGCCACCGTCTATCTCTGCCGCATTTAGCGTGTAGGCTTGTTTGATCAAAACCACATCGAGGGTAATCCAAGCATCGGCCACGGTCACTTTTTTGGCGGTACTGCCAAAACCGAGGTATTGGTAATTGAGCGTATATGCGCCAGGACTGAGCTTGATCTCGTAGGTTCCGTTGATATTGGTCACGCTACCAGAGCCTGTTTCGGGAATGAATATCGTAGTAAATGAAAGGGGATTTCCGTCTTGGTCGATTACTCTTCCTCTTACGCCTTGGGCGAATGAAGAAGCATTTATTAAGAGGCAAATCAGAATGGCTAATAGTGGTAGAGTTCTCTGCACGCTTATGGGACGGATAAGTGGGTTAAAAGTTAACAAGTCACTTCAAATTTCCTGCCATCAGCCATTGAGCGGCAATTGGAAAATGATCTTCAGGGCAGGTCTTTGCGGTCAGCATATTGATATGATCATAGTCTTTGGCGTTTCCGTTTTCTTTGGAAAGAAGAATGTACTTGGCCGATTCGCTTCCCGTTTCGGTTATCAATCTTTTCACGTCTTGCGGATTTCCCAATACCTTATCGTTCATACCTGCAAAGAAGAGAAGGGGAGGAAGCGTTTTTCCTTGAAGCCTTTTGGCCAAGTCTTCTCCCGACTTCAGGTCGCGCCACTCATTGCCGTGCACCCATTTACTCGTTTCGTGGTAAAAGCTGGCGGGCTCATTCTCGCTTCCCATTTTCAATTTCTTAGCGGGGAAGTATCCAAACAGACTAGTCGAGAGTTTTCCTACACCTGTCCACATGATGTCGACCATAAATAGTCGCCTCAGCGATTGGGTAGCCAGTTTTCGCTTGGTGCCAAAGAAGACCATGGAGCCGATGGTTTCAGTCGAGCCGAATTTGGCATACCAGGCCAGTGCCAATACGCCACCCCACGAATGGCCGCCGAGTCTTATTTTTTCAGCGGGGTAGAACCTTCGGATGTGCTCGAGGTAGTCGTTGATATCGCTATCGATAAACTGCTGCTGGCTGTGGTCGAAACTGCGGCTGGCGGCTGGTGTGCTTTTCCCCATGCCAGGTAGGTCGGGAACGAAGACGTCAAAACCCGATTGAGCCAAGAAAGGCGCAAAGCCCTTGCCCGAAGCGGAGTGATATATGCGCGAATCTTCCATACTGCCGTGGATCAGCAATACGGGTATTCCCTTGCCGCCTTTCGGCGAAAACCGATGCATGCAGGTTTGGTAGCCCTCTGGGTGGCGAATCATTGCGGAACTGTATCCTTCTTTCACGAGGGCAAAGATAGGGGCTCTTCTAAAGTAGAAGAATCGATATAGATGTTTCTCGATACAATTTTCCTTCATCCTTCAGGAAAACCACTCGAAATGACAGAGCCACGTATTTCACAAACAAGAGGAGGTTTGTCAGTTCGAGTGTTTTGCGACGAAGGAGCAAAATATATCGAGAACAATTTCAAATCACCATTCTAACAAGTTACATCCCAACACCTACTACCAAATACATTTTTCACCTATTTTTACCGTAGATACTATTTCCGTGAGACGAATAATCATTCTCTTTTTATTGCTTGGTTTGTTCCAAGTGGCACTGGGCCAAGAGAAGTTTTCTGTTGGTCCAATAACAGGATTCAATATTGCCAAGCTTTCCACAGAAAGCGAGAATGTATCGGGAACGGCGCGGCCATTCTTGGGACTCTTCGGACAGTATCGACCCATTAAGCTGTTGTCGGCAGAGATGAATGCGGCGTATTCGATGCGCGGCGAACGATTCGACAAAATGACCCTGCGCTTTGAAGCCAATTTTATAGATGCCCACTTTCTACTCAGGATTCACTTTCTCAAAGACTTTTCTTTTGGCACAGGCATCGGTTATTACTATGCATTGAACGCTAGGACAGTCAACCGACTCACTACCGATAATTTATTCAGACAAGACTTAGAAGACATCGAGCAATTGTCGCAAATGGTGGTTCCGCTGGAGCTGGGATTTCAATTTCACAATGAGGCTACGCTTCACTTTGCATATGGCTATGCGTTCAATGGAGGTTTTAATAATCCCGCCGTTACTTTTCGTTTCCCGATTGGGGTTACTCCCAAAGAAAACAGATCTATCAGTAGGCGGGTTGCAGCCAAACAGCAAATCAGAGCTTTAGACGACGGAATGCTGCTGGTCAGGTTGCGCACCGCTCAGCCGCTTATCGACAGGCTAAAAAATTATGGAGCGCCGGACAAGACAGAAGAAGTAATCAAGAAGGTCGATGAGGAAAACCTTGATATTGTAGATGCTTTTGAATCACACTACGTTTTTTCGAAAGTGTATTATTTCTACAGCACCTTTTCTACTGAGGTGAAAAATGGAGATCTATCATCGGTAATGAATGCCGACTTAGAGATAGTATCCTTCTCTCAAAGCGACACTGCCGATTATTACATAGCAGAGTTTGCCAATCTTAAACCCGATACTGGTCGCTACTATATCGATAGCTCCATAGAGCCAGACCCTAATGGTGGCTTGCGACGGGTAAAGCGGTACGGCGATTATGACATTGGCGCCAATATTCAAGCTTTGGTGATCAAGGACAAGAACTATATCCAGCTGCGCGATCCGTTTCCATATTATAAAAGAAGTATTTTAAATAGTTTGAGTCCAACCCGTGAAGCTCTCCAACGTCCCATTCCGATCATCGCGAAGGACAAACACAAACAGAGATACCGCCATGCCGTGCAGAGGATGAACAATACAATGGAGAGGTTTAGAAAACGCGCTAGAACAGAAGAGGAGAAGGAAGCGGATAAGAAGAGAAAGAAGGATGAGAAAGCGAGGCAAAAGATGCAGTAGCAGCATTGCCTTACGCTGGTTTGATTTATTCTACTACTAATCTTTTGACGCCTAGTACACCATCACTCCCAACCACCTGCAAAAGATAAATCCCCGACGCTAACTGCGACACATCAAAAGTCCCACTGGCTCCCTGCCAAGGATATGAGGCTACCACACGTCCTGACATATCTAGCACATCCAATGCAGACGGCTTTAGGCTTACTTCCGAGGCAATGCGGACATTCAGTAGACCCGTGTTAGGATTTGGATATACCGTCAATTCCAAACTCGGTCGTTCTTGACTTCCGATGGAAAGAATGGCTTCTTGGCCACAACTCGCTCCTCCTTTTGAGAAGTACACCACCTCGGTAGCTTCTCTCCAAGTGGAAAACAATTCGAATCCATTTCTTGCGACTTCATGAAAGTACTGACCCAAACCGGGTACGTACTCAAAGCTGGTGATGGGCGGAGGGCCATTGGTATCAAATCCGCACCAAGCATCGTGATTCTCGCAATGAAAGAAAGGCGCTGAAACTCCAGCTAAGCCTAAACGGAGTTCACCGCAAAAGTCTCTCTTAAACAGATACTCTTGGTAGCTCCCATCTTGGTAGTCGCCAGTATTCCTTCTTTGGTAAAAAGGCAAGGCCGCCAATGTATCAAAGCGGGCATACACGAGTTCTTCCGTCCATTCTACCAAGTCTAGTTCATCTTGATCGAATGATTGGTGCAAGACGGTATAGCGCAGGCTGTCTTCTTCTTCCACGCGGTTTAAAAAGATGCGGTTCAGGTAACTGATATTCTCAATAGAATTTGGGTTAAAAGGCTCTGACTCAATATAAGTCATCTTGTATTGAATGGTATCGCCTACTTGAAAATCATAGACCATCTCGCCCGTCATGACCGTGAGACTTTGGTCGTGATTGGCGTCGCCGATCAGGGTCAGCGGCATCTCTACCGTAGGGAATCCATCTACTTGAAAGAAGTCGATCAGCCCCGTGCTTTCGCCCACTCTTATCACAAAGTCGTGCAGGGGAGTTGCTAGCACAATGCCCTCTGTAGTATAGTGCCCGATTCGATACGACTTCACCATCTCCATGTCACTGAATACCATCTGCTCGCTTTCGCCTTCGTAGATCAAGGCATAGAGCTCTTCCTCATTTTGAAAGAATACCGATGAATCAGCGTAGAGATTAAAGCGCAAGGTGTCGCCGCCTAAAGTGTAAAAGTCGTAGTGAAAAGGCAGTGGCGAAAAGATCATTGCTCCAAATCCCGTCGAACCAGAACTGGTGCGGCATCCGCCCCAGCCAAAACATTCGTCAGGATCATTTTCATCTGGCGTGAAGACGGCTTCTTCTATTTCGTTCATCACGGTGTGTACGTAAAATACTGAGATTACATTGCCTATGTAGGTCGAATCCATTTTTAAGGAGTAGTTGCGTTCCCACGTTTCAGTAAGCGGGGCAAAGTCTTTTGAGTTGAATTCTGAAAAAAGAAAATAAGGCTGCGCGGCCATGCACCAGGCCAAGGAGAGGAATAGGGAGGAGAGGAGTAGTTTTTTCATTGTCTTGGTTATCAATTGGGTTACTTCAGTGAATTTACCAAAAATAGAAGAGGTTGAAGGTTCACCAAGGTCAAAATTGTGCGGAGGCGGTTAATCCCAAGATGCTTACAAAGCCAAAAAAACCCTCTCATTCCTGAGAAGGGTTTTCAAATTTGAAGGGTATATTGGGAATCGACACTGGTCTGCTTCACTGATACCTCACTATTTATTGAAGCCTTCAATTCGGGCATCGTCAACTTAATGGCTTTTCACGGAAATCTCCTCTCCACCTCCTTTGATAAACCCACCTACCATAGTACATTTGCGCAAACAAAATTGAACCCATGAACATTCACGAATATCAAGGTAAGTCCATACTCGAATCTTTTGGCGTAGCCATCCAGCGTGGCCTCGTAGCCGATACTGCCGAAGAAGCTGTTGAAGCTGCCAAGAAAATCACTGAAACGACCGGTTCTGAATGGTTCGTGATAAAAGCACAAATACACGCAGGTGGACGTGGAAAAGGTGGCGGAGTAAAAATCGCCAAGAGCCTCGATGAGGTCAAAACCATAGCTGGAAATATCATCGGCATGGATCTCATAACACCACAAACTCCTCCCGAAGGAAAGCTAGTGAGCAAAGTCCTCATAGCCGAAGATGTATACTACCCAGGCGAAAGCGAGCCTTCTGAGATCTACATGTCCGTATTGCTCGACCGCGCCCGCGGAAAGGTGACCATCATGTACTCTACCGAAGGTGGAATGGACATCGAAGCGGTAGCTGAGAATACGCCTGAATTGATATTCAAAGAAGAGATAGACCCAGGGCTCGGTATCCAAGGATTCCAGTGCCGCAACATCGCTTTCAACCTCGGTCTTTCTGGCAAGGCCAATAAAGAGATGACCAAATTCGTAAGGTCAGTATACAACGCTTACGTAGGTTCGGATGCTTCTCTTTTTGAGATCAACCCCGTATTGAAAACATCTGATGACCGCGTGATAGCGGTAGACGCTAAAGTAACGTTGGACGACAACGCGCTGTTCCGTCACAAAGACTACGCAGCAATGCGCGACACGACTGAGGAAGATGCGACGGAAGTAGAAGCTGGAGAAGCTGGCCTCAACTACGTGCAGCTAGACGGAAACGTAGGGTGTATGGTAAACGGTGCTGGACTGGCCATGGCTACCATGGACATTATCAAACTCTCGGGTGGCGAGCCTGCCAACTTCCTCGATGTAGGTGGTACAGCTGATGCTGAGCGAGTAGAGAAAGCCTTCCGCATCATTCTTAAAGACAAGAAGGTGAAAGCCATTTTGGTAAACATCTTTGGAGGGATCGTTCGTTGTGACCGTGTGGCACAGGGAGTTGTAGATGCTTACAAGAACATCGAAGGCATAGACGTGCCGATCATCGTGCGCTTGCAAGGTACCAACGCCATTGAAGCCAAGCAGCTCATCGAAGATTCTGGACTCAAGGTGCACTCGGTAACATTGCTTCAAGAAGCAGCCGATAAGGTGAAGGAAGTCCTAGCATAGACCTGTCCTTGTACATCAGGTTTAGCACTTGTTCATAGATTCTAGTCTGATCTAGAAAGTTCGATAACAACGCACACGCAGGTTTATAAACTAAGGAGTTGACAGCTGTCAATGACTGTTTGTAGGCCAAGTAGAAGGCAGGTATCGGACTTTATAGGCAGACTTTAGGTGGAAAAATGCGTATACCGGTACGAACGATGTTGCGTTTACTGATAGTTATGCCCAAGCTGTTGCTCTTTATAGCCTTATTATTGGCCGTGGCTACACAGGCCCAAACTCCCGCAAATGTGGAGGAGGTAGATGGCTTGTACCTATTGGAAACGGTGGTGATAGACGGCGATACCATACCCGTGGTTACCCTTCGTCCCAAGCGGGTATCAGCTTACCGCAAATCGCGCAGCCGCCGCTACCAACGAAAATGGGACAAGATGCACCGCAACGTCATCAAGGTGTACCCTTACGCCAAAGTAGCGGGCGACCTGATTAACGAGTACAACCGCAACTTGGACATGCTCGAAACCGAGGCTGAACAAACGGCCTACCTCGATCAATGCGAGGAAGACCTGAAGGCCGAGTTTGAAGGCGACCTCCGCAAGATGACGACGAGTCAGGGGCGGGTGCTCATCAAGCTCATCGACCGCGAAACGGGCCAAACCAGTTACGAACTCATCAAAGACCTCAAGAGCGGTTTTACCGCCTTTATGTGGCAGGGTGTGGCCAAGCTTTTCGGCACCGACCTAAAGGATCAATACGATCCCAACCTGAACGAGACGGACGATATCATCGAAGAGATCGTACTGCAAATCGAGGATGGGAGCATTCCCGTGAATACGCGGGAAATTAGCACCCAAGCCGCCGAGGATGTGCTGGCCAACAAGAGCAATCGGTTGAGGAAGAAGATAGAGCGGGAGAAACGGCGGAATTCTCGGAAGTGAATTGTGTCTGTCTATAAAGCTCAATATCTGCGTTATGCTCATCTCACAATTCGTCATTTACCAGAGTAAACTTCTCATTCTTCGATTTCGCAAGCCTTGATCTTGACCTTTCTAGTTCAGACAAATGAAGAAACCGCGGTTTTGTCCTCCTTCGTCAGGAGGCGGTAGAATTACTTTCTAAAGTTCTCCGAAACCACCAAGTCCTTGCTTCCGCGAGTGTGGACGTAAAAACCTTCTCCCGACTTCACGCCGAGTTTACCTGCCGTTACCATATTGACCAAAAGTGGACAAGGGGCATACTTCGGGTTTCCGAATCCATCGAGCATCACCTTGAGGATACTTAGGCAAACGTCCAGCCCAATAAAGTCAGCGAGTTGGAGTGGGCCCATTGGGTGCGCCATTCCTAGTTTCATCACGGTATCGATTTCTTCAACGCCTGCTACTCCTTCGTGGAGGGAGATGATGGCCTCGTTGATCATCGGCATCAGGATGCGGTTGGCTACAAAGCCTGGGTAGTCGTTTACCTCGGTAGGCACCTTCCCTAGTTTCTTTGATGTTTCCATCACCAAGTTCGTGACTTCGTCAGAGGTGGCGTAACCGCGAATGACCTCTACCAGTTTCATTACTGGAACGGGGTTCATAAAGTGCATACCGATCACCTTATCGGGACGATTGGTCTCTGCGGCAATTTGCGTGATGGAGATCGATGAGGTATTGGTCGCCAAGATGCATCCCTCAGGAGCGTGGGCATCCATATCGCGAAAGATCTTCTTCTTGAGCTCGGTATTTTCAGTAGCGGCTTCCACTACCAAATCGGCATGCGCCACTCCCGATTTCATGTCGGTAGTTGTTTTCAATCGATTCAAGGCAGCGGCTTTGTCGGCCTCGCTTATTTTCTCCTTGGCTATCATGCGGTCCATATTCTTACCGATGGTGGCCAGGGCTTTCGCTAATGCTGGTTCTGAAACGTCAATCAAGTGAACGTTGTATCCGTTTTGAGCGAAGACGTGGGCGATTCCGTTTCCCATAGTTCCAGCTCCGATTACAGCGATATTTTTCATAGTAAGGTGGTGTTTAAAGTGGTGAAGGTTTTATTTCCCGTCTCCTCTGAGAACCGTGAGGAGCGTGTATGCCATTATTTTAAAGTCAATAGCCAGAGACATGTTTTCGATGTAGAGGACGTCATACTTGAGCCGCTGAACCATTTCTTCCACGTTTTCGGCGTAGCCGTATTTCACTTGGCCCCAACTGGTGATGCCTGGCTTTACCTTTTGGAGGTGGCGGTAGTGTGGAGCCACTTCCAAGATTTGATCGATAAAGAATTGGCGCTCGGGCCGAGGTCCTACCAAGCTCATGTCGCCTTTGATGACATTAAAGAATTGCGGCAATTCGTCGATACGTGTTTTGCGCATAAAGAGACCGATGGGGGTGACACGAGGGTCATCTTCCTGCGCTAATTTGGGAACTCCCGTTTCAGCGTCCTCTCCCATAGAGCGAAACTTGTAGATGAAGAAAGGCTTGTTGTATTGACCGATTCTTTCCTGCTTAAAAATGATAGGGCCAGGCGATGTGGATTTCACCAAAATGCCGACAATCATGTAAACGGGTGCCAAAACGATCAGGGCTGATACCGAAGCCGAAACATCTAGGAAACGCTTTAAGAACTTCTGCCACTCGGGCATGATCTGCGTATTGATCTCGATCAGTGGAGCTCCGAAAATACTCGACATCTTCACCGATCCCGAGAGAATATCGTAGATATCGGGAATGATTTTTATTCTAATGTTCAATCCCTCTAGTCGGCTCAGTATGCCACCGAGATTTTTGTGTTCGGAAGTTTCGACGGCAATGATCACCTCTTTTGCCTCACTATCTTGAATCACTTTTTCGATAAACTCAAACTTTCCCAGCCAGGGAAGCTCGGCTCGCAGGAGATGGTCTTTTCCGTTGATGCTGACGTAACCAACGAATCTAAATCCAGGCCCTGGTTTCATCGTTTCCATCTCGCGGTACACGTTGAGCGCTTCTTCATTTCCACCGACAATGATGGTATTGAATCCGATCTTGCGCTTGTGAATTTGCTTTACAGTGCGCGTAGTTAATATGAAGCGGGCGGTGAACGTGAGCGCGAAATGCGCACTCAATAAGAACAGGATGGATCGGTAATAATTCTGGTAATTAGCGATCTGATCGTCGATGAGAACGGTAAAGAAGAGAATGATGACTCCAATAATGGAAGAGAACATGACTTGTCCCAACTCTTTTAATCGGTGCCGGCGGTAGATATTTTTGTACATCCCCAAAAGGGCATAAAGAGATACCCAGAAGAGGGGAATGAGAATAAGGCCATAGAAAAACCTGTCATCGTATTCCATTGGCACTGGATACCCAAACTTGGCTGGCTCAATGACTTTTTTGCGAAAGCTGAAAAAGAAAAACCACGCTAAGCCCGAACTGAGCACATCAAAAATAACATACTTCGATGTTTGTAGAGTTCTATTCATAGGCTAGCCTGGATAGACGACTTTCATATTATCAAGGTAAATAATGGCTTGCTCGTCACTGGTGGTCTTGACTGCTTGTAAGTAAATTTGAAAATCATTGGTCTGGCCTTGACCGATCTCATTGGTGAGCTCTACATATACTTTGGTCCACTCATCTGTAGGGTTCAAGCCAAGAGCAAATATTTTTCTTACTGAAGGATTTCGGGTTCTAATACCGATTTCAATGGGATTGTTTCCGCGGTAATCGAGTTCGAGGTATACGGTAAAGCCCGGTGTAATATCAGACAGGTCCCACTCGGGCTCTTGAGAATAGACTTCAAATACAGGGAATTCATCATCCAGAACGATTTTCCCACTGCTCGAGCCACTTAAGACTTCTTCACTGTTTGAAGTGTTAATGATGGCCGTTCCGTCTATTTGAGATGGCTCCCAAACGTTGCCAATGTTTTCAAAGCCTTCAAAAAGAATTTCTAGCTGTCCGCCATCTCCCACTGAGAAATACTGAAATCGCGCTATGCTGTCTTCGCTTATGGGACTCACCACTCCAGGCTTAAGGTCTATATTGGTTTCTAGAAACTTGTAGAATGGGTAAATGATCCGGTCTGACGAAATTCCATTGTTTCTGATACCTGCGCCGATGGTGATTCTGGTTGGCCCTTCTTCCAGAATGGGGACGCTTCCAGGGAGCTCAATTGTTCCCACAAAGAAGTCATTGGCAAAAATATGAGCGTCGATAATAGTATTGGTGTTGGGGCCTTCACTTCCGTCAGAGGCTACCACGAGATCTCCAGCTTCTACGTATACGAATCCAGGGATTGGCTCGTCTTTGTCAAACACATCGCAAGCCGAAACTAAAAGAATTAGAAGGCAATAAAATTTTCTCATAAGTGCATGCTAGGGTCGGTTGGAAGCAAAAATAGAAAATGCAGGGCACGCGACACCTATAATAACCGTAAACTCCTTAAGATAACGGAATAAATTACGAACCGATTGTGCTGTAGCTTAAGATTTTCCTCTGGTGGGCGTATTCATCTTTAGTTTTGCCTGAATTTTATAAGCTACATCCAAGGCCTTGTAACCATCCTCAACGGTTACAGGAGGTGTGGTGTTGTTTATAATCGCCTCCGCAAAACTTTCCAATTCGTCTTTGATGGCGTTGTTTGGTTTTATGGTTGGCTTTTCGAAAAATATTTCTTTCTGACCGCGCCCTTCACCCAAGTCAATACTCATGGAAAAAGGATCTGGTTCTCCTTCGATATCTCGCATTTTAACCACCTCAGAAGTTTTATTGAGAAAGTCTACTGAGACATATGCATTGCGCTGAAAGAACCTTGATTTGCGCATGTTCTTCAATGAAAACCGACTGGCTGTAAGATTGGCTACGCAGCCATTGTCAAACTCCAAGCGGGCATTGGCAATGTCAGGCTCATCGCTAACTATGGCTACACCGCTGGCGCTAATGCGCTTGATGTTTGAACCAACAACGCTAAGAACGATATCCAGATCGTGAATCATTAAGTCGAGTACCACAGATACGTCCGTTCCTCTTGGATTGAACTGAGCTAGTCTGTGGGTTTCTATGAACATCGGGTTATCCAGATCCTTTTTGGCCGAGATAAAAGCAGGATTGAAACGCTCCACATGACCTACCTGCACCTTAACATCGGCTTCTCGCGATAGGGACATCAAAGATTTTGCCTCTTCGATGGTGTTGGTAATGGGCTTCTCAATGAAGACGTGTTTTGACTTCCTGATTGCTACGCTGGCGCATGTGTAATGGCTCAGGGTGGGAGTTACGATGTCTACCACATCTACCGCATCGATGAGTTCATCCATGTCGGCAAACTTCTTCACGCCGAGTTTTTGAGAGGTCTCTGTTGCGGTTCTTTCATCGGGATCATAAAATCCAACCAATTGGTATTGCTTGAGTTCTTTGATGCATTTGATGTGGATTTTGCCTAGATGGCCTGCTCCCAATACTCCGATTTTCAGCATGACTTGTCTCGTTTCTTCAAAGGTACGCTCTGGGGTTTCCCACATCCAAGATTGCCTTCAAAATTATGAACAGTTTGCTAGTGTATTCATTCCTTGTGTTGGTATCTACAACATTATGAAAATTGAAATCTTTCGTTTTTAGTTTGAATCAGGTGATTACATTTGCCCATTCATGAAGGTTTTAGACACGCATAAACACCAAGGTTTGCGCCGACAATTGGTAAAGACACTGATTGATAAGGGAGTAAACAGCCGCGCAGTATTGGATGCCATTGGATCCATCCCAAGGCACGTATTTATGGATTCAGCGTTTCTGAATTTTGCCTACGAGGATACTGCATTTCCCATTGGTGCAGATCAAACTATTTCGCAACCATACACCGTGGCTGTGCAGACCATGCTTTTAGAAGTACAGCCTGGCACCAAAGTATTGGAAATAGGAACGGGAAGTGGTTACCAAGCAGCGGTGCTCAATGCGCTGGGATGCAAAGTTTTTTCAATTGAAAGGCAGAAGTTACTTTTCAAAAAAGCCAAGAAAAACTTGGCTGATATGAACACTACGGTTAAAAGTTTTTACGGAGACGGCTACAAAGGATTGCCCGCTTTTGGTCCCTTTGAGCGTGTTCTGATTACTTGCGGCGCACCCTTCGTTCCGCCAGACCTTCTCGATCAATTGGTAGAAGGAGGCATAATGGTGATCCCACTTGGAGAAGGGGCAGATCAAGAAATGCTTAAAATCCGAAAATTGCCAGATGGCAAATACGAAGAGACCAGGCACGGAGATTTTCGTTTTGTCCCGATGCTGCCCGACAAAGAAGGCGTTTAATTGAGCCTCTAATAATAAATCGAGATAGAAAGAGTTTATTTGTCTGTAAACCAATCAGAAATGATGAAGAAATTAGTGCTTAGTTCTGCGTTTATCGCAATGGCCGTTGCTGCTTTTGCGCAACCCGTTTCAAAAAAAGGAGAATCATATTTGCCTCGAGAAGGAGACTGGGCAGTGGGAATAGATGCCTCTCCTTTTCTGCGGTACTTCGGAAACTTCTTCACAGAAGCAGAGAATCCTCCACCATTCGCTGAATACACGAATGATCAATTGGCCATTACAGCAAAGAAATTCATCAGCGATGACTTTGCTTACAGAGCTGGTTTGCGTTTAAATATTTTGGCAGACAAAAATCGCGCTTTCAGTCCCGAGTTCAGTGTCGACCCTACTAATACTACTGTGGAGGATTCGTATGGTAGAACCTTTACGAATGCTTACCTCTCTTTCGGGGTTGAGAAAAGAAAAGGGAAAACAAGAATTCAAGGCTTTTATGGTGCTGAGGGATATTTAGGCTTTGGAACAGAGAAGCATAAGTTTGAATATGGAAACGACATTTCCCAAGAGAATACGAGTCCTATTCGCAGCGAATTTGAATTGGCTTTTCAGAACGACACGCGCGAGCTGACCAATATTTCTGAAACAGGTGCCTTCATGACCGAGTTCACCAAGGGCGCTCAATTTACTATTGGTGCTAGAGCTTTTTTGGGAGCCGAGATATTCCTTTTTCCAAAATGGTCACTTGGTTTTGAATACGGCATAGCAATGGGTTTCTCTTACGAAGGCAACAGCGAGATAGTCGAAGAACAATGGGCAGTCCCTGTTGGCGGAAACGCTGAGCAGTTTGTCACCACGCTTAGCAATGAAGGCGGAAGCTCATCATTTAAACTCGATAATGACATCTCAGGAGGAGCGCTTTTCATGACCTTTTATTTCTAATTTTACTGGTCTGAAGCTAATCCTCACTTCGATTTGAAAATACTTACAGCAGAACAGATCAGGGAGGCAGACGCCTACACTATGAAAAATGAGCCGATCAAATCGATCGACTTAATGGAGCGCGCAGGCACCAGGTGCTTTGATTGGATTTACGAGAATGCTCCACAACTATTCGATGCAAAGAATACTGAAGAGAGAGATTGGCTATTCAATATTATTGTCGGTCCTGGAAATAACGGTGGAGACGGATTGGTTATCGCAAGATTACTCCAGAAAGTAGGCTATGAGGTTCAGATTTCTTATGTAAAGCTGACCGATAAACCTTCCCGCGATTTTGCTGCAAATTTTGCCAACCTTGGAAAACTGAAGAAAGCCTTGGTTGAGATTTCCTCCGTGAAAGAAGTGATTGACTATTCTTCGAAATCGGTCATCATCGATGCCGTATTGGGAACGGGTTTAAATCGACCTGCCGAGGGAATAGCTGCCGCCGTAATCGATAAGATTAACCAGTCAGGAGCTTTAGTGGTCAGCATTGACCTGCCCAGCGGAATGTACAGCGAAGACAACGCTGAGAATAATCGAGATACGATCGTGGGATCAGATTATCTTTTGACTTTTCAAATGCCAAAATTGGCTTTCTACTTGGCCGAGTCAGCACCGTACATTGGTAAGCTAGTCATCTTAGACATTGGATTACATTTTGATTTTTTGAACGAAGTTGATTCGAAATTCCATGTTCTAACTGATGCTAATGTTGCAGTGATGAGACGCCCTAGAAGGAGCTTTGATCACAAAGGTACTTTTGGACATGCTTTGATTATAGCAGGTTCTGAAGGGAAGAGGGGAGCAGCTTTGATGGCTGTAGAGGCAGTGCTTCGAGCAGGTGCGGGACTTGTGACATTGCATACAGATAAGGAAGGAGCACGACTCTTGCACCAGTCTACTCGAGAGGCCATGGTTTCAATTGACCCATCAGATGATGGTAGTTTTACAACCTTGCCTAATTTGAAAAAGTACAATGCGATTGCCGTTGGTCCAGGTTCGGGTACATCAGCCCAAACGGCTAGTGCTTTGAAGCGTTTAATCCAAGAATCTCAGGTGCCACTTCTCCTCGATGCAGACGCGGTGAATATTTTGGCGGAGAATCTCACTTGGCTCGCTTTTTTGCCGAAAGGCAGCATCCTCACTCCGCACCCAGGTGAGTTTGCCAGGTTGATCAGAGGCAAGAAAACACATTACCAGAACATACAGTCCCAAATAGAGCTAAGCAGAAAGTACGGTATTTACATTTTGCTGAAAGGAGGAAAAAGCACCTTGAGCTTGCCCGACGGCCAAGTATTGATAAACAACACGGGCAATCCTGGAATGGGCTCTGCTGGCATGGGTGATGTATTGACCGGTATCATCGCAGGACTTTTGGCTTCGGGCTATCAGCCAATGCACGCCGCTGCGCTGGGAATGTACATTCATGGAAGAGCTGCCGATATAGCTCTGGAAAATGAAAGTGTAGAATCTTTAATTGCCACAGACGTTACGAGGCATCTTGGCAGGGCATTTCAAACAGTGTAAGATGAGAATGAGAAGTATTTTGTTTGCCATTTTGGCGATTCTGGTAGTTGGTTGTACGGACGATCAGCCATCAAAGAGAGGAATGGAGAGGCCTAAGCAAGAGTCGGCGGGAGCTTCTTTCAGAATCAGACTGCTGAATGCTCAGGGTCTCACTTACGGAGATTCACTCGAATTTGAGGTTAAATCAGATTCACCTGACCAGAGTATCGTCAAGCTGGAAATCAGCGGTAAAGACGAGAATCCCATTGCCATTGTTACGAATATCAACTTTAAAGTAGCTTCAGCCATAATCGGTGGTGGAGAGGTAAGGCTAAAGTTCAAGGCCATTTACGAAGATGGGAAGGCGACTACCCGCTACAAGGAAGTGCTGATTAAGCCAACGTCGAAACCCGCAGAGTGGAAGTTTGATGTCGTTCAAAAGTATCCCCATGATGTGAGTGCGTACACCCAAGGTTTTCTAGTTTACAATGGTTTTATCTACGAAGGGACGGGAAACTACGGTGAATCGAAGTTGAGAAAACTTGACTTGACAACGGGCGAGACCGTTCAGGAAAAGAACCTAAGTGAGGACATCTTTGGTGAGGGGATCACCATTTTCAACGATAAGATCTATCAGGTCACTTATAAGTCGGGACGAGGGTTCGTCTACGATAGAGCGAGTTTTGCTCAGCTTGATGAATTCTCCTATTATACAGAAACATCCGAAGGCTGGGGTCTTACTCACAACGATACGAGTTTGATTCTATCTGATGGTTCCTCTTTATTGTATTTCATCAATCCGGGTTCGATGGAAGTAGAAAAGCGTCTCAACGTTTTTGATGAAAATGGGAACGTAACGAGGCTAAACGAATTGGAGTTCATAGACGGAAGAATCTATGCCAATGTTTACACTGAGGCTTACATTGTGGAGCTGGATGCTGCAACGGGACAGGTCATCAGTCGATACTCCGCTCTGGGAATTGTCGACCGTTCTGAAGCCAACTCGAATATGGATGTATTGAACGGAATAGCCATTCACCCCCTTACGGGAAACCTGCTATTGACGGGTAAGTACTGGAGTAAAATCTATGAAGTAAAACCCGTTCCGCTTCAAGGATCCTAATATTCTAATTCTCCCAAACCTTGACGAATTATCTCGGGCTCTCCATCGGTAAGGTCTACGATCGTTGAGGCTTCATTATTTCCCATGCCACCGTCGATTACTACGTCAACTAGCTTTCCGTACTTCTCGTGGATGAGTTCTGGATCAGTTGTGTACTCCAATATTTCGTCGTCATCGTGAACCGAAGTCGCTATGATCGGATTTCCGAATTCAAGGACAATCTCTCGGGCTATGTTGTTGTTGGGAATACGAATCCCAATGGTCTTTTTTTTGCTTTTGAAAATTTTAGGCACATTGCCCGTTGCATTTAGAATAAATGTAAAAGCACCGGGCAGAGATTTCTTCAATAGTTTGTAATCGGGCGTATTTACTTTAGCGTATTCGCTAATGTGGCTCAAGTCGTAGCAGATAATAGAGAAGTTGGCCTTTTCGGGTTTTATGCCTTTTATGGCCGCTACTTTGGCAATGGCTTTTTGATTCATCAAGTCGCAGCCGATACTGTAAACCGTATCCGTAGGATAAATGACGATACCTCCATTTCTAAGAATATCAGCGACTTCTTGAATTCTTTTGGGATTGGGATTATCTGGATAGATTTTGAGAATCATGGGCTAGAGATTTGAGGGTTAAAATTACGATTACAAAACAAAAAAATCCGCACTAGAAGCGCGGATTTCAGTTTCGTAGATTGATTTAACTAGAGTCTGTCCATTTTTTAGAGTGTCTGAACTAGAGAGTTCATTAGCAAGGCGCATGAAGTTTTAAAAATCAGGGAGTTGACGAATGTCAATGACTGTTTTTAAAACAAGTGCAACGCAGATAATGGACTCTATGGACAGAAACTAATTAGACCGCAGTTGCTGCTTTCTTGTGATCAGCCAAGAATTGTTCGAGGCCGCTATCGGTTAGTGGGTGCTTGAGCAATCCAAGAATTACGCTAAGTGGCCCAGTCATAACATCCGCTCCGATCTCAGCGCATTGGATCAAGTGCATGGTGTGTCTCACTGAGGCTGCTAGAATTTGAGTTTCGTACGCGTAGTTGTCGTAGATCAACCGAATTTGTTCGATCAAAGCGACTCCGTCGGTAGAAATGTCGTCTAGTCTTCCAATGAAAGGAGAAACGTAAGTTGCTCCAGCCTTGGCAGCCAAAAGAGCTTGACCCGCAGAGAAAACCAACGTGCAATTGGTCTTGATTCCTTTGTCAGAGAAATATTTCAATGCTTTCACTCCATCTTTGGTCATAGGGACTTTGACCACAATATTTTTGTGGAGTTTGGCAAGTCGCTCGCCTTCTTCTACCATTCCATCAAAGTCGGTAGCTATTACTTCCGCACTTACAGGACCCGTGACTATCTCACAGATTTTCAGATAATGGTCAATGATGTTTGCCTCACCAGTAATTCCCTCTTTGGCCATTAATGATGGATTAGTCGTTACTCCATCCAATACTCCTAAATCTTGGGCTTCTTTTATTTGCGCAAGATTTGCTGTGTCTATAAAAAAGTTCATGCTTAAAGGTTTTTGGGAGCAAAAATAACGAACCATATAGTTTACGCCGCTTTTGACCCTATAGGCTTATGAACAGGTTTGAAACAATTCTCGGATGGTTGGGACTTTTGGGAAATCTTTAAAGCACAAAACCCAGTGCTTACCTGGGTTTTGTTTGCTATGAAATATGCGTTTCGGGCTATGAACCAATCCGCATTATACAATTTAGGCTTTCCCATTGATGACAGCAAACAAAGCGGCTTAAATGATTATTGCGATGGTTTCTATTGAGTCAGTAATATGTTCTTTTCGCCGATTTAAATCAGTGCAAATAAAAAAGGCCGACGTAAGTCGGCCTTTTTTGAATCAAAAAATATTATTGAGAAACTAAGCCTTAAGCTGTAGCTGACGCATTTCCTTTGGAAGAGCCGATAGCAATGCTATACACAACTAGTCCAAAACCAATTTTATTTATGGCGTCAGCGATGTTGTAGAATAAATCTACGTTGCTGCTATCCCATCCTAGTAAAGTATTCAACCAACCACCTGGCATACACATGTAACCAATTGGGTAAATGGCCCAACCTACAAGAACAAACCACGCTAAGGTTTTGATACCTTTCAAAACAAGCGGATTGTTTGTTTTTTCAGCAAGTTGCTTTACCTCACCAAACCATGCAGTGTAGAGAATGTAAACGTACCCAATTGATGAAAGAACACCGTACATTACACTGTGTGTAGTAGCGCCGTCTGCAGCAGTACCATCTGCATTGAGAGGAACGAAAGCCTCACCGATGTATCCAAAAACAAGCATAGCAGCGGCTGCAATGATGAGTTTCCAGAGCAAACCAACTTTGGCTCCTGCTGCTTTGGTTAAAAGATAAAACTCAACACACATTAAAGGAACTGTTAGAGTCCAATCGATGTAGCGGAGAGCTGTGGGATTTTCCCCAGTCGCAGCATAATAGTCGCGCATGTAATAGTAATGTACAGCGGCTATTCCTGTGATGAGTCCACTGACCAACAAACTCGTTTTCCACTTTTCATCTACTCTGCTGCGCTCAAAGAAGAAAAATACTGCTGCGGCAAACATTGCCATGTATCCGATAAAGAAGGTAATTCCTACCAGATCATCTGGCTGGATTGTCATTACCTCAAGTAATACTGATCTCATAATTAATTGTTTTTAGTTTAGGTTTCTTAACACCTTCATTAAGTGATTTGTTGAGCAATTTATAGAAAAGATTAAACAAAACAAGATAATTCACTGATATATGTGTCCGTCACACACTATTTTCTTGGGTGGGTCGATTTTTAATTGCGGACTATACGAGATATATTTGTTACTCTAACCAATCTAAAACTTCAATGATGAAACGTTTAAGCTTGCTTTTGCTTCTCACATTACTTATCGCATCCTGCCAGAATGACGATGAAACAATTGACCCCATCGATTCGCCTCTAAGCGACAAAACCAGCACTTACGCAGGTGAATTTCTGCAGGACTACATTACACTGACTTGTAAAGTGGCGCAAACGACCGATGGTTTTTTCCCCACTCAAGCAGCACGCGCATATGGTTATATTGGTGTGACTGCATATGAATCTGTTGTAAACGGAATCAATGCAACTTACCGACTAGAGGGGCAGATCGATGGCATGCCCGAAGGAAGTATACCCGATCCGGATTCCAATTTAAAGTACAATTGGGCGATTTCCTGCAATGCAGCAACCGCCGAGATGATGCGTCTTATGTTCGATTTAAATCTTTCGGACGAAAATCGAAATGAGATTAATTCTTTGGAGCTCGATAACCTAGCTGCCTTAAGCATTGGTGGAAACCAAGACGTCATTGACAGATCTATAGCATACGGGCTTTCGATTGCCGAAGCGATCTATGAAGTGTCCACCACTGATGGCGGCCACGAATCTTATTTAGATCCGTTTCAACTCCCTTACGATTTGGAAATAGATGATTACTGCTGGGTTCCAACTGACAATACTCTAAATCCTCTTTCTCCCTATTGGATGGAAAATCGGTCCTTTATTTCAGGTATAATTGAGTCCAGTCAACCAGGCGAACACATTGCATTTTCTACAGATCCATCGTCTGAATTTTACGGTCAAGCTTTTGACACCTATCAGCAAGTGACCGAATTCAACGCGGACGAAGAGCGAACCATTGCTGAGTATTGGGCGGATGATCCATTTGCAACTTGCACCCCTGCAGGACATACATTTAGCATCGTGAATCAATTGTTGGGTGAAGCCAATGCTACTCTAGAAAAAACAGCAGTGGGTATTGGGATGATGTCTGTCGCCGAGAATGACGCTTTCATTTCCTGCTGGAAATCAAAGTATGACTATGTATTAATTCGTCCAGTGAGCTACATTAAGGAATACATCGACCCAGATTTCGAGACCACCATCGGCACGCCTCCATTCCCTGCATATACTTCGGGTCACTCGGCTGAGGTCGGGGCTGGAGTGAAGGTGCTCATTCATCTTTTTGCCGAGGAAAACGGCGATTACATCTTCACCGATTTAAGTCAGCTTCAGTACGGATTTTCAGCTCGCAGCTATGATAATTTCTATGAAATGGCCGACGAATGTGCACTGTCTCGTTTTTATGGAGGCATTCATTTCGAGATGGATAATTCGAAAGGACTTGATCTCGGTTTTGCTGTCGGTGATGCAGTTCTCAATGATATTTCTTGGCCTGACAACATTCAATAAAGCATGAGGTATGTTCTGGTTTGCATGCTCATTTTTAACCTGACAAGTTGTGAGCTTTCCGAGAAGGAAAGTGTCTACGCGCAGCCAGCTTTCACAGAGTTTGTCAATCTGCAGTGTGAGGCTCGGAAACTTAAAAATGAACGATTCACTTTGGCTGGAAAGCTGAGGCAGGACGAAAACTATGTAAGCAATCCAGATAGCCTCAAAAAGGCATTGGCAAGTCAAGGTCGCGAGTTAGGGGATAGAATCCGCCAGGGCTTGGACCACTTCACCACCGAAATGAGTCTGGATCAAAAGAGAACTTTTAACGATAGCCTCGAAGCCAGAATTGCCCAATTGAATTGCGAGTAGCGTTAGTCAATGCGCTCGTAGCTTGTGCGGATACCTTTTATTAAAGCTGAACTAAAACCGTGGTGTTCCATTTCATTCAATCCCGCGATGGTGCAGCCTTTTGGAGTGGTCACCTTGTCTATTTCACTCTCGGGATGAGAACCTCTTTCGATCAAAAGTTCCGCAGCTCCTTTCACAGTTTGAGTTACAATGGATGAGGCAGTTTTTGCATCAAAGCCTATTTCAATTCCGCCTTGTACCATCGCTCTAATGAATCGCATAACGTAAGCAATTCCACATGCGCCTAGCACGGTGGCTGCATCCATTAATTCTTCTTGGATAAACGTGGTTTTACCCATGGTAGTGAACACCGAGTTCACCACATCAATTTGATCTGGCCCTGCATGGGTATGGCAGATGCAGGTGATGGACTCGTTTACATCCGCAGCAGTATTCGGCATAGCTCGAAAGAATGGGGTTCCTTTTGGAAGAATCTCAGTTAATTCTGTCATGTTGACACCAGTCACCACACTGACCACAACGTGTTTTTTTGGATCAATATCCTTAGCGACAGCGGCTAAAATGTCACGAACATTGTACGGTTTTACGGCAAGGATGATTAATTCCGAATTCTTCACAGCTTCAGAATTGTCCGTCAGCACCGCGCATCCTTTATCAGAGAAATCGCCGAGTTTG
>Ga0222668_1000397_pt1 | contig 28503 bp, 20 predicted proteins | sample AntAcemetagen728_FD_179823 | JGI IMG/M metagenome (GOLD analysis project Ga0222668, IMG submission 179823) | Saline water microbial communities from Ace Lake, Antarctica - #728 | ecosystem: Environmental > Aquatic > Non-marine Saline and Alkaline > Saline | place: Antarctica: Ace Lake... | reverse complement strand
TAACACGGAAAAGACTATCAACCAGAATAGAACCGCCGTAACCAGTTTCCAGGAAGACGCGCGGCCATTTTGTTCGAGCTCTCGGATATACGTCGGAAGGAAAGCCGTTGAAAGTGCGCCTTCGCCTAATAGACGACGCATAAGATTGGGCAATTTGAATGCCACTGAAAACGAATCCATGATCGGACCATTGCCGAACAAGGTCGCCATACCGATATCCCGGATCATTCCCAGAATGCGACTGAGCAGCGTCAACAGGCTGACAACACGAAGCCCCGCGAAAAGCCCGCGCGTATGACTATCGGCAACCACTCTTGATTGTTCTTCTTCAGAGAGCGGCGCTGGTGCAGAATCATCCATTATTCACTAATGAATCAGGACAAAACTGGTTCAAGACGTGCAGAGTTGATATCGATCAATTCAAGAATATCAATCACTCGGTCCAGTGGTAAATTCCACTCTCTGGCCCAAATGATGATGTCCAGATTTTCCATTCGCATTAAGAATATTCTATCCAAAATACGATCTGCTAACAGATCACCTTCCAACTGCAGAGACTTCAAAAACCCAAAACGGGTTTCACTGAATTCCTGCCAGCAGCGATTTCCCAATAGATGCTCAATCTTCTTTCCGATGCAAAAGTAATACCAGTGATTTGCATACCAGTCAGAAATAGCAAGTTTGCCTAGATCAGAGCCATTCTTTTGGCTTTCGATCCATTTATGCCGATCAGCTTCTAGAGGAGCTTCCTCGTAGATGCTGGCTGCATCACTTGGATCTAAGAGTTCCGACGACGACATGCTTCACCTCAATGTGCGTCTGAGATCCCAATAGAAGTACGAAACTTTGTCAATCACTGCAAGGTTCAAACAGTGTAAATGAGTTTCGCAAAAACCTTATTAACGCTGAGTTATACCCCTACTCGATATTCAAGGCAAGATTCATTCTGCGGAGAAATACAGAATTTTGAAAGGAAGTTTATGAAGAAACGTGCAGTCGACAAATTTTTGTATCAGATTATTCACAGTCGAATTAAGGCTTACCGCTGAGTAAAAACAGCAGCCGTTCCAATTCCAGTCGGGGAGCCAGACGGCTGTTCCCCTTAAGATTGAGATCGGTTTCCAGCAACCATTGGCTGATTTTTTTTGCTCGCTGACGACTCAAACGCCGCAGGTATCGATCCGAAGGCTCAATATCACGCGGGAAGACACCAGCCTCTTTTAATGCCTGTTTTAAAGGGGTTCCCTGCACCGCCAGCTGTGCAGCCTTAAAGTATTTTCGCCAGACAAAAGTCAACCCCCCCAGAATTTTCTGCGGTGCTTCACCTGCAACGAGCAGGTTATCCAGGTACTTAAGTGCATTGCCAATGTTGCCATCACGAATCGCGCCCGTCATCGCCCAGGTGGTTTCTGCCTTCCAACCACCAACAACAGCCCGGATGTCATCGGGGCTGATTCGTGGCTGCTCCCCCACAAAGGTAGACAACTTTTCCAATTCCTGATGAATTTGTCCACAATGGGTTCCCACCATTTCGATCAATAATAACGCGGCATCGCGCGAGATCTGTTTTTGATGCATTTGACCAGCGGTATCGGAAATCCATTTTGCCAGTTGTCCTCCTTTAAGTTCTTTACATTCGAGGTCCAACCCGATTTTCGCAACCAGCTTTGCCAGCCGCGTCGCCTTGCTCCACGATTTGACATCCAGAATTAACAGCGAACTCTTGGACGGCGCTTCCAGATATTTTTCTAACCTGGCTCGATAAGCGGTCACAAATTTTTCCGCTTCGTCAACAATCACCAGACGCTTATCTCCCCACATGGAAACCGTTTTCAGCTCATCAAACAGAGCAGACGGCGATAAGTCCGTCTGCAGTCGTTTTCCATCAAAACGAGTGATGCTGGTGTCTTCTTCCTCACCCAGCACAATGGGTTCAATCGCCTTAATGGCCTCCTGTTTCATATACCGGTCATCACCATACAGGACGACCACCGAACCAAACTCATTCCGGGTAGGATTTAACAGAAATTCAGTGACATGCAGGCTCATAAATAACTCTTATTGACCAAAAACATAGGGATAACGTAAATTGACGCTTGAAATCACGCTATCGAACAGAATCGACTCGGGGGAATTCTCATCTGTTATTACACTCAATTTTGCAGTGAATTTCGAGTGACGCTGCCTGCTGTTCCTGCAAATTGAAGAAACAAATTCATATGGAATACAAAACCATTTCACCAAATTCAGAATCTCACCCCGGAACAATGCCAGCGGCAGAGATACCGATTCCCGATCAGGCAGCTCCCCGCTCCAAGTCTCTGCTGACAGTTCTGAAGCAGCCAGCGGAAGTCTTTTTCCAATGTCCGGGAGAAGATTATCCGATTTCGAAGGCCATTCACCTGTCCCGATTGGCGGCCTTCTATCCTAAATGCCGCGATTGTGCTCACCGCGGGGAAACGGGAAACCTGTCACCTCAAACAGTAAAACGGCTACAACAAACACAACAACAAAGAGTTACATCGCACGATCTGTTTACAGACGAAGGAGTGCGGGGCGTTTATCTGAATGAAATCAATCGGACACGGGCAGCACACATCGCCGGTGCCTTTTCAAATGTGCTCTGGGAATCGCTGCCGCTCAAAGGCCTGGCTCCTCAACCGTCGGTAGCACATGCGCTCAAAACACCACTACAATCGCGGGAGCTTTCCAGTTCGGAGAAAAGTCGAGGCCCCAGTGTGGTCATCGGCTTTGACGAACGCCCTTCCTCACCGGATATCATCACAGGCGTTGCCAGCGCACTCCGTCGAAATGGCTGTCGCGTCATCGACCTGGGTCTCACGGTCCCTGCGATAATGTCATACGCGACGACTCATTTGCAGGCACACGGAGCAATCATGGTCACCGGCTCCCAATGTGGCCCTTCCTATACGGGGCTCGAATTTCTACAGAAGAACTCCGAGCCCGTTTCGACCGGACATGGACTGCAAAAAATACAGGAAATCACCAGAAACGGATTTGGGAGAGCCTCTCGGCAACCCGGTTCACAGCGAACCTTTCATCCAATGGAATCCTATCGCGCCCAATTCAGTAAACACTTCCATGCTCTGCGTCCCCTGAAGATTTCGATTGCCTGTTCTTTGAGGCTGGTGAGAGAGACGCTCAATTCACTCTTCGAAAAACTGCCCTGCCAACTGAACTGGTTAGAGATACCGAATCAAAAACGCGACTTACTGAATCCATTGGATTCTGATGTCCTTAAAATGAGTCGACATCTGCAAACCGGAGAGAATGATCTGGGAATACTGATCGACGATGACAGCCGCTGCTGTGCCTTTTTTGACGAAACCGGTATGCTCCTGCCTCAACACCTGATTTCACAGTTTTTAATGCAGGCGCTGGCTGTTGAGCACTCAAGCCAGGTTTTCGTTCTGGAACAGGAGTGTCAGGAGCAATTGTCGGACATTCCTTCGGGATGGAACGTCCACCAGCATGATGGAACGCTGGCGGATGGCTATTTTCAAATGCAGAAACGGCAGGCCGTTTACGCTGGCAGCCTTTCCGGATATCATTGGTTTCGGGAAACGGTTCCCACCTGTGATGCGATTTTGACTCTGGCTCATGTTCTGGCTGCATTGAGTTTCAGTGATGCGCCGTTTAGTGAAGTCCTCTCTCAATAAACATCAGGACGCCGACACAGCCAGCGGATTCACGCTTGTGTTAAACCAGGAATTACCTAGCTCTGCTTACATTCATGTTCCTTTCTGCCAGCATCGTTGCGGCTATTGTGACTTTACACTCGTCGCGCAAAAAGATCATCTGATCGATGAATATCTGAAAGCGATGGAACAGCAACTGGCGGAAGCCGAAGCAGGAATAGAACTAAAGACCCTGTTTCTAGGCGGGGGTACGCCAACCCACCTCAGCATCGATCAACTGCAAAGATTATTTGATGCCGTGTTTTCCCGTTTTCAATTGGCGGCAGATTATGAATTCAGCATTGAAGCCAATCCGCTGAATCTCAGTGAGGAAAAAATCGACTTTCTGAAACAGGTCGGCGTGAATCGCGTCAGTCTCGGCGTACAATCCTTCGATGCAGATATTCTTACCTTTCTGGAACGCGACCATCAGCCTCAACAGGTTTTGGAAATTGTTCAAGCCTTACAATCACGAATTGAGAATGTCAGTCTCGACCTGATCTTTGCTGTCCCCGGTCAGACACTGCAAGACTGGAAGTCTTCGCTCGCCACAGCCGTTCAACTCAACATCCCGCATATTTCCACTTACGGTTTGACGATTGAAAAAGGAACATCCTTCTGGAGTCGGCAAAAAGCGGGTAACTTTGATCTACCTGAAGAGGATCTTGCGGGTGACATGTATGAATTCGCACTGGAGTTTCTGGCTGCGAAAGGCTTGCAACATTATGAAATTTCCAACTTCGCCCGCCCCGGATATGAATGCCTGCACAATGAAGTCTACTGGACCGGCCATCCCTATTTCGGCTTTGGACCTGGCGCTGCCAGCTATCTGAATGGAAAACGTAAACAGAACCACCGCAGCGTCATTACCTGGTTGAAACGAATCGCCGCGGGAGAATCTCCCATCGCAGAACAGGAAGAGTTATCGCCTGAGAATCGTGCGCGGGAAGCGATCATTTTCAGTTTAAGACGCCGGGCAGGAATCAACGTATCAGAATTTGCAGCACGTTATGGATTCGATCTGTATGACTTATCCAACGCAGCAATCCAAAAGCACGTTCAGGCAGGATTTCTGGAAGAAACGCCGACACACATTCGACTCACACAAGCGGGCTGCCTGCTCGCCGACTCGGTTGTGATTGACTTTCTTTAATCGGCTCTAATCGGCTCTAATCAAAAATAAGATTACGGACTGGGATATTGCTGTGTGACTTGAACCTGATACTTGCCAGGAAACGGAGTCCGCCCGCTATCCAATTTGCGTCCCATGATCTCGAACTGCAAGGTGCCTTTGGGTACGAGGAAATACAGTCCGCCCTGAAAATCATCGTGAACGCAGGGATATATTTTGTTATTCACACGGGCTTCCATGTGATATCCCAAGCCTCCCATCAGCGAATTCAGGCCGACTTTATTGCGATAATTGATGAGATCTGGCATCAGTTCGCCTGTTTCAAGAAAACCTTGCCAGTCGGCATAAAACCGTTTCAGTTCAGTTTGATACTCAGCATGCCGGGTCTGATCCAACTGCACACCATGCTTGCTGATATAATCCGTTAATGCGGGATCACCCGTCAGATCAACGCGAACCAGTTCCGTGCTGCTCCCCGGCTTCAGTCGGACATGCAGTTTTCCGTTGTCGGCCCCATAAAATAACAGCTCCATTAAATCGCTCTGCACGCGCCGTGGAGTTTCGTTTAAGCTTTGATTAACGGCTTGAATGACCTCAGCAGTCACTCCCAGTCCGGTGGAGTCCAACCGTTGTTCCAGTGTTGCACTTCCAGAATTCAATCGGGCCGCGACCAGATTCCCTTCGAGACGGGGGCCATACGCTAAGTAAAAATATCCAGCGACGCCCAGCATCAGACTAAAGAAAAAGAGAATTAATAAAATGCCTCCCCAATTCGATTTTCGTCGCTTGCGTAAATATCTCGAAGTCATACTCGACATGGGTCTCGGTTCGGGAGCCACAAAGGAAGAGCCTGCAGTCTGTTCAACGGCTTGCTCTGTTGCAGGGACCGTTTCAACAGGTGGCTGCTGAGGCGGCGCTGGTGCAGATGATGAAACGCTCTCTGCGGGAGTCGCTGGCTGACCTTCTACCGCGAGAGGGTTAGGAATCACCAGTTTGGTACCACACCGCGGACAATCTCCCTGCTTTCCAGCTGAGGAATCCGGTACTTTCAATGTCGATGTGCAATAGGGACAATCAAATTGTATTGTCATTCTTCTACTCAAATATCAAATGGATTTTATAAGATCGGATTGAACAGAAGGGAAGCGTTCATTTACCGATAATCGGGCGCGGCAGCTTCGGGAGGGAACTCAAGCGCGACGGACTTAAATTATAGGGATTTGAAAAATAAACACCAGACTGTTTCAGGGATTCCAGCACGCGTATCTGCAACAGAACGAGACTCATCAGTCAAGTTATTTCAATGATTCAAGATAGGCCAGCAGATGCGCAGCCTGCTCTGCAGTCAGGTCCCGCAATAACTGTTCTGGCATCATGGATTTTTTCTGCATCACAACACTTTCGATCTCATTCTGGGGGATCTCCAGCATTTCATTTTTAGGAGTTTTCAATGTGATGCCGGTTTCATCTTTTTTAATCAACAGCCCGCTATGAACTTTGCCCGAACGGGTTTCCACAATATAACTGAAATACTTCGCATCCATCTTTTGGGAAGGCTGAATAATATTCTCCAGCAATTCCAGGCGAGAGAGCTTTTTGCCAATCTGAGTCAGATCGGGGCCAACCTCTTTTCCGTGCTGATGAACGCGATGACAATTGCGACACTGCAGCCCTGACATTTCAAAAAACAGTTTTTTCCCCTCGCGCGAATCGCCGGCGAGAGATAACAACGCCGCATGATCAATCTTCAATCCCAGACGTTTAGTTCTCTGTTCTTCCGGCAGGAATCGCTCGAATAAATCTCGAACGAGCGGGTCCTTTCCCTCAGTTGCCAGTTGAATAATCTGATTTTTCATCTGGTTTGACATGTGCCTTCGATCAATCGCGTCCAGCAAGAGCAGCGCACCACTGGTCGTGCCCAGTATTTCCTGAAGCTTTTTGCTTACAAAATCCTGATCTTCAATCTGAACAGAATCATTCAACAGGTTTCTTTGACGGTTTCGCAATCTTAATATAGTAAAACTACTGCTATCTGAACTCGTAGGCAAACTCTCAATCCATTCCCGAATCAATTGTGTTCCCCGCTGATCCACGAGAGTGGAACCGGAATAAGGCATCCGCCCTTTTCCAAGCTTGCTCATCCGATAGAGTAATACAGAACGAAAGGGATCGCTGGGAGAAATCACATGCGCTTCCTGAATCCCGAAGGTGCCCTGGGTCGGTGCGACTTCAATCGCTTTCATCTGGGTAAAGTCCAGTGAAGCATCTAATTCAATGGTCGAGCCACCTCCGCCGTTACTTCGATGACAATGTCGGCAGTTGGTGTGCAGGTAAGAGCGTGCCCGCATATTTAATGCAGCAGAGGAATCGTGTGGGTCAACCAGGTAACGAGCCTTGGCTCCTTTCGAATCAGTCCAGACAGATTCCGGTAGCACTTTGATATGTGCCAGAGTCCGTAACTGATGATCAACCACGTCACCGTACTTCTGGTTTCGATTCAATTGTGCTTCATCAAACGACAGCACAGACAGATGGTTTTGAAAAGGGGTATGACAGACCGCACATTCCACGCGACTGGGAATTCGCCACTCATAATGGCTTTTCTCTGCTGGTTTCTCCAGCGTGCTGAGCGCGAGCTTGATGGTGTCTCCTTCCGTGGAAACCAGCTTGGCGTCGGTCTGCGCTTCATTCCAACGATAAGAATATCCCAGCCAGCGAGCACCGTTGAAGTGCAGTAATTGCGTTTCCAGGCGACGCGCCGATTGAGGGTTCCCGCGTTCAGTCTCCAATGAAATCGTTTTCATCAGCACACTGTCTTTTGGAAAGTTCCACCACCGTTTCTGAAACAGCTCAATACTTGTACCTGCAGGTAACGCAACATATCGCTCCGCAGTGGCATGATCGGCCCAGGCAGGCGCATTAATCGAATAGGGAATCACACCTGGCGCGACTTGATTCGCGGCCGTTGATTCAAATAATCCTGTCTGACTTAACTGCGTGGGGAAATCCGGATTGTGATCTGATTTTTTAATGGGAACGAGACGATGAAAGGCGCCGCCTTCGATATCGACGATATAAACTTCCCCCGTATCATCAACGGCAAACGCGGTGACTTTCAGTGTCGAGTTCGCCAGTTCCTGATGCCAGTTGACACGTTTATCTCCATAGCGAAGTCCCCAGAGTTTGCCCGTTGAGTAGTCCCCATAAATATAAGTGTCCTGCAACGCTTTTAACCGGGGACTATGATAAAAATAGCCTCCGGTAATCGAACGTGCTTCACGGTGTGAGTGCTCAACCGTCGGGGGCAAGATCGGCGTCGGCCCCGGTTTCAAATCAGGTCTGACCGGTTGACGTCCTTCGCGAATACTCCAACCGTAATTCCCGCCCTTCTCCACGCGATAGATGAGTTCCCATAATTCCCAGCCAACATCGCCGACCCACAAATCGCCGTTCTCAGGATGAAAACACATTTTCCAGGGATTACGAAAACCGAATGCCCAGATTTCGGGACGCGCTCCGCGTTGATTCACAAACGGATTATCCGCAGGAATGGAATACGGCCGCGCGGCTCCAGGTCGATCGACGTCAATTCGCAAGACACATGACAATATGTTGCTGACATCCTGACCGGCTTTATGAATATCGGGAGGGGAAGCCGGCCCCCCGTCTCCGGTGGAAATATAAAGATAACCATCAGGACCAAAACGCAGGCAGCCGCCATTATGACCGCCGGATAACCAGTCAATCAAAATTTCTTCCGAGTCCGGATCACAGCGGGGGGGATCTGTTTCCAGAACTTTAAATCGGGAAACACGCGTGCCTGCCTCCAGACCGGGCTTTAAGACGTAGCAAATATAAACATAACGCTGCTTCTCAAACTGTGGGTGAAACGCAATGCCGTAAATCTCATTCAGTGCCTTTTCTTTCTCTTTGAGATCGAAGAACAAATCTGCCTGCGAGGTACTTTGATCTTCATAATTGAAAGAAAAGATCTTGCCTTTTCGTTCTGCGACATAAAAACGTTTTTCGCCGGGAACGGTTGCAATTGCGAGCGGCTGATTGAATTTTAAATTGGGAAAGGCGCGTTCTGTCTCATAAGGCAGCGAAGGTTCGGGAGTCCCTTTGATCTTCGAAGTGTTCCAGGGAACACGGTCCTGAATACCATAGGAGGACTTGGCCGGCTCTTCCGCCTGCAGAGTGAAGACCGGCAAAGTGAAGACTGGCAGCAATAGCAAAACGCAAACCAGAGGAAAAGCAAACCATGATCGGAAACGATCCATTTTATCGGTAGCGATCATTCTGGATTTTCCTGTATCTGATAAGGGGGCCGTCTCGATCCGGGGATTCAACACATCTATTCAAACCTGAATTCCAACCGATTGCAATCTTGAAAAGAACAGATGCCGGGTATTGAAGCAGGTTCTTGCCGATGATTCCCCATAGTTATCGCATGTTAACCGGATCAACGTCAATAATGTATTCGATGCCCTTTTCGCGTGGCAGCTTGTCCGAGACTTCGTGCCAAAGCTGGAGAATGTCTTCCACATTGACGGCTGATAACTGAAAGTGATAGCGAAAATATTTCTTGAGCCTGATAATCGGAGCCGGCGCAGGTCCGAGGATTTGGATTTCCAGATTTTTCTCAGACGCGGCATCAAGCAGGACCTTTGATAACTGACGTGCAAATTCCTGCACATGTTCTTCGTGGGGACCGCGCAAAATGACGCGTGCAAAATGGGAATACGGAGGCGCATGCATCTCTTTCCGATGCCCCAGTTCAAGTTTGGAAAACCCCAGAAAATCATGCTCTGCCGCTTTCAGAATCGCTGGCTCAGTGGGTGATGCGGTTTGTACAAAAACACGCCCCCCCTGCATGCCCCGCCCCGTACGGCCTGCCACCTGTGCAATTAATTGGAACGTTCTTTCCGAGGCGAATAAATCAGGCTGATGCAGCATCGTATCTGCGTCGACCACGCCTACCAGCGTGACATTCGGAAAGTCCAGTCCTTTAGCGATCATCTGCGTTCCCAGCAGAATGTCCACTTCGCCGGCTGCAAACGCATTCAATACCCGGGCATGGCTTCCCACGCCACGCATCGTATCGCTGTCCATTCGCTGGCACGAAAAACCGGGAAACTTGGCTTTGACCTCTTCTTCCAGTCGTTGCGTTCCTGCCCCTACAAATCGCAGCCCCGGCGCACCACAACCGGGGCACTGCTTAGGAGGTTGACTTGAAAAATCACAGCTATGGCAGACCGCGAGATTCTTATCCCGGTGCCAGGTCAGAGAAATTTCACAATGCGGACACTTGACCGAGTTACCACATCCCTTGCACCAGAGTGCGGGAGAATAACCACGGAGATTTAAAAACAGGATGACCTGACCGCCGGCTTCTAACGCGTGTTGCATCCCGGTAAATAGAATGCGCCCGATCGATTCGTTGCGTCTGATCTGCACATCATTACGAACATCGATAATATTCACCCCGGGCATTGCCAGGTTATTGACGCGGCGTGGCATCGAAATCAACGTGTCTTTTTTCTCAATCACTCGTAACCACGAATTCAATGTCGGCGTCGCGGACCCCAGGATCAGAGGAATACTTTCCAGCTCCGAACGTTTGCGGGCCACTTCCCGCGCGTGATAACGGGGCGCTGTCTCCTGCTTGAACGAAGTTTCGTGCTCTTCGTCAATAATAATTAGTCCCAGATGCGGCGCCGGTGCAAAGACCGCGCTGCGTGCCCCGACGATGACTTGCACTTTCCCGGCTGCGATATTCTGCCAATGATAATGGCGATCGCTGTCACTCAGATGGCTGTGCAAAACCGCGACCGAATCAAAGCGAGAACGAAAACGTTGAATCGCCTGTGGCGTGAGACTGATTTCCGGCACGAGCACAATCGCCTGTTGACCATAACTGACGACTTCACGAATCGCCTGAATATAGACTTCCGTTTTGCCACTCCCCGTTACGCCATGCAACACAAACGTTTCGCTCTGCTGCCCACGAATCGCCACCAAAATCCGATCCAGAGCCTGGCATTGATCTGCGTTGAGCTGCAAATCATCCTCTTTTTTTATGTGCGCATAAGCGGCGTCATCACCATTTTCAAAATGCTGCATCCGTTTTTGATGGCTGTTGATCAACGATTTCTTTTTGAGTGATTGAACCGGCCCGGAACCACAATCCGCCGCCTGTGTCAATTCTTCCAGGGTCAGCGGCTTCGTGGCAGACTTGATAACGTCATAGACGGCCCGCTGCTTGGCAGGGAGTTTTTCGATGACTTCCGCCATTTCATTCCCCGGTGCGAGTCCGGACGGCGGTAATTCAAATACCGTCACCATCCGGGTGCCTGCCTGATTCTTGACCCCCGCGGGAACCACACACTCCAGAACCTGTCCCCAACTACATAAATAGCGTTCCGCAATCCATTGCGTAAGCTTCAGCATTTTAGCATTGAATAACGGGCGACTGTCCAGAACGGCTTCTACCGCCTTCAAACGAATGCTGGGCTGATTTTCATCGGCTGGCCCCACACCAACACAGTATCCCGTGATGAATTGATTTCCCCGTCCAAAGGGAACCTGAACCCGGTGCCCCGCTCGCAGCACGGCGCGCATACTTTCTGGAACCAGATAATGAAATACCCGATCCAGGGGCCGATTCAACACGATTTGCGCGAGATAGAGATCTTGCGCAGACTCCCGCTCCCAAGGCATGGGATTTTCCGGAAGTTCTTCATCTTCAAATAGACTTTGTTGCTTCGGTTTACTCATATAGTCAGCAGGATATACTAAGGAAAATAGTTATCTCGATTTGTAACTCTTTGGAGTGGTTAACTCAACGATCATACTCAACTATCGAGAATTCGATAAAAAAGATTCTTTCCGTCCTGTCTGTTTGAGGGTTTTCTCAAAACAGCGGGGATGAAAGATAGAAACGATTCACGAATGCGTATTGGAATATTTGGCGGTACTTTTGATCCTGTGCATAATGCACATCTCCTGCTCGCTGAACAATGCCGCGAGCAATGCGAACTGGATGAAATCTGGTTTATCCCGGCGGGAAGTCCGCCTCATAAAGAGAGTGAAGGGATTTCTTCCGGAAAAGAAAGACGCGAGATGCTCGATTTCGCTATCGCTGGACATCCGGCTTTTGTCATCAAAGATCTCGAATTGCACCGCGAAGGACCCAGTTATACGGTTGAAACATTACGGGAATTGAAACAGACTCACCCGGAAGACGAATTCTTTTTAATTGTGGGTGCAGACTCCGTTCGCGATCTGCATACCTGGCGTGAACCGCAGTCGATTCTAGAGATGGCAACCCTGATTGGCGTGAATCGCCCCAACATTAGTCTACCAGATCTAACAGAACTGACTCAAAAAGTGGGTGAAGCCGTTCTCTCAAAAATCGTCTGGGTTACGATGCCGGGAGTCGAAATTTCCTCGACTGATATCCGAAAACGGATTCGCGATCACAAAAGTGTCCGCTATATGACGCCACGTTCTGTGGAAGTCTATATCCACAATAACAGACTGTATTTAGGGTAAGATTACCCTAAATGAAGAATTCAACTTGTCTTAAGACCGCCGAACCTCTTATAAATCACTGCGGACTACTGGAAATTCCTGACCATTTCGATCAGAATTAGACTGTAGATGCTCGCTTCGTGAGTTTCGCGCGATGCCTGCGATGCTTCTACGGTGTTAAATGGAAACAGAATGGGAATGGAATACCAGCGTTTTGAGTTGCGCGCACCGGCTAAAACCTACCTGAATATTCTCGCCAAACAGAACGAACGACTTCGATCTTCTTTCACAAGCAGGGAAACGAGTTAAGCATAAATAGTTTTATCAGCGGTGATCGTCTCTCAGCCTGATAAACAAGATAGATCTCGTAAGGAAAACATCATTCTCATGGATTCGAAATCTTCAGCCCATGTCAACGCGCAACAGGTAGAAAGCGATTCACTTTCTGCCTTTGATTATGCGCCACGCACTCGGATTGTCTTTGGCGGAGGGTCTTTAGACCGACTGGGAGAATTCGCTGCCGAACTGGGAGCACAACGGGTGCTGCTCGTCACAGATAAAGGACTTGCTGAAGCTGGCCACGAAGCACGGGCTGTCGCATCGCTGAAAAACGCCAATCTGCAAATCACGATCTTTGATGATGTCCGCGCCAATCCCACAACCGAAGATGTCGAGCGAGGTCTGCAAGTCGCACGCAACCACCAGATCGACCTGATCGTCGGCCTGGGTGGGGGCAGCAGTATGGATTGTGCCAAAGGAATTAACTTCCTGCTCACCAACGGCGGAAAAATGGAAGACTACTGGGGAGTCGGAAAAGCCACCCAACCAATGCTGCCCCTGATTGCCATTCCGACAACATCAGGAACCGGCAGCGAAGCACAATCGTTCGCCGTCATCGCCCATCCGGAAACGCACATGAAGATGGCCTGTGGCGACAAAAAAGCGGCCTGCCGCATCGCCATTCTCGACCCCGAACTGACACTGACCATGCCCCGCTCTGTGACCCGCGTGACAGGCATCGATGCCTTGAGCCATGCGCTGGAAACGTTCGTCACGAAACCGCGTAATGAAATTTCGCAACTCTTCAGCCGTCGTGCCTGGTCACTGTTAGCGAATAGTTTTCCCAAAGTTCTTGAGACCCCCGACGATCTGACCGCACGCGGAAACATGCTGTTGGGAGCACACTTCGCTGGCGCGGCCATCGAAAACTCCATGCTCGGTGCAACCCACGCGCTGGCGAACCCACTCTCGGCGCATTTCGATTTAACGCATGGCGTCGCAATCGGCATCATGCTGCCACATGTCATTCGTTTTAATGCGGAAATGGTCGGCGATTATTATTCGGTCCTGGCAGCCGATATCGGTTTATGTGAACCGCAGGACCCTGCGGGCGCAGGTTTACTGGCCGAACATCTTCAAGCATTAATTTCGATGGCAGGAGCCCCGACTTCCCTTTCTGAATGCAAAGTCGATCCCAATCTGGTTGATCAGCTTGCCGAAGAAGCGTCACGGCAGTGGACGGGTAATTTCAACCCGCGCCCCGTCGATCAATCCTCTCTAAGGGAATTGTACGAATGCGCATTTTAACCAATTCAAACTACTCAGTTTTCTTTTCAGGAATCATCGCGGGGGTCGTTACCTGTCTGTTGATCCCAAATCAGATCAGCGCCGCAGAAAAACCTGCCAGTGAAGTCAAAGTGACCTCTCCTAAATCTGAAGACGACAAACAGAACTGGCCTTCCTTCCGTAACGGCAACCTGCAGCAAGGGGTCGCGAAATCTACGCTTCCCGCGGATTTGGAACTGCTCTGGGAATATCCCTCGTCCGATGGAATCGCATCCACCGCCGCGATTGTCGGTGATCGCGTTTATATGGCTGGCTTGAACGGCTATATCGAATGTCTCGATTTAAAAACCGGGGTTCCCATCTGGAAACACCGATCCATCAACAACCCGGACCCCAAGGAATTTGCGCCCGGGTTTAAATCTTCTCCGCTGGTGACCGACAAAGGCGTTTACCTGGGTGATGAAGATGGGATTTTCCACGCCATTGATCGCAAGACGGGGAAAAAACTCTGGAGCTTTAAAACCGACGCCGAAATCATCAGCAGCGCCAACGTCGTAGAGGGAAAAATTCTGTTCGGCGGTTACGATAACTTCCTCTACTGCCTCAATGAAGCCGATGGCTCTCTGGCCTGGAAATTCGAAACTGACGGTTATGTGAATTGCTCTCCGGCCATCGTGGACAATTTCACGTTTGTCACCGGTTGCGACGAACAGTTACGAATGATTGATATCAAGACCGGCAAGCAACACAGTCAGATGCCTCTCGCAACCTACCTGATCGCATCACCGGCCGTGATGGGAGACAACCTCTATGTGGGAACCTACGCCAGTGAAATCATTTCTGTGAACTGGAAAAAACAGAAAGTGGAATGGCGCTATAAAGATCCCCAAAAAGAATTTCCCTATCATTCTTCTGCAGCGATCACAGACGAATATGTCGTCGCCGGCGGTCGTGATAAGCAGATCCATAGTGTCGAACGGAAAACTGGCAAACTGGTCTGGAAATTTGGCACACGAGGACGGGTCGACAGCTCACCCGTTATTATCGGAAACCGGGTCTTTGTAGGATCATCGGATGGCAATCTGTACGAGCTGGATCTCGAGAATGGTAAGACACTCTGGAAAAAGAATTTAGGAAAAGATATCACCGCATCGCCGGCAATCGGCTCGGGACATCTGATCATCGGCACAGAATCCCGAAATGGTGCCTTGTATTGTTTCGGAAAGAAGTGACAATAAGAAGTAGCGACGAACAGCGCCGCGAAAAAGTAAGCCGTTTAAAAGTTGTTTTAAAAACTATAAGACGTTGAGAGAACTATGGATCTGGAAACGACAGGCACAACCGAAATTGGCAGTTACTTTGTTTCGAACTATCCTCCTTTTTCGCAGTGGAAACAGGAATACGTCACCAGAATAAATGACGTCCTGCATCAAAGCCCCGATGCCAGCATTCCGATGGGGCTCTACATCCATATTCCTTTTTGCCGCAAACGCTGCAAATTCTGTTATTTCCGCGTCTATGAAAAACAGAACGCCAAAACCATCGATCGGTACGTGCAGGCTTTAGAGCGGGAATTTGAACTGCTCAGCCAGGTGGAAGCCATTCGCGGACGCACACTCGATTTCACCTACTTCGGCGGCGGAACCCCTTCCTACTTAAGTTCGAAACAACTGCTCTCCGTGCGGGACCGTCTCTCCAGCCTGCTTTCCTGGGAAACGGCAAAAGAAGTCACCTTTGAATGCGAGCCGGGCACACTCAACCTGGAAAAAGTGAAGACACTCAAAGAGATCGGCATCACGCGCATCTCTTTAGGCATTGAAAGTTTTAACGATACATTACTGGAAGCCAACGGCCGCGCCCATTTGACCCCCGAAGTCTTCCGGGCTTACGATTGGATTCAAGAGGTTGGTTTTCCGCAAGTCAACATCGACCTGATTGCCGGCATGATGGGGGAAACGGACGAGAACTGGACCGATTCTGTAGAAAAAGCAGCAGAGTTGGCCGCCGACAACATCACCATTTATCAGATGGAACTCCCACACAACACGATCATTTCCAAAGAAATCAAAGAGATGGGCATTACCTCGCCCATTGCCGACTGGGCTACCAAACGCCGTTGGATGAATGAAGCCATCGAGACATTGCAGTCGAAAGGTTATCACCTTGCCAGTGGAAATGAACTCGTCAAAAACCCTGATACAGACCGCTTTGTGTATCGTGACAATTTATTTCGCGGGAATGACATCATCGCGACGGGCGTTTCTTCCTTTGGTCACATGCAAGGCGTGCATTATCAAAACCTGGATCGACTGGAAGATTATCTCGAAACCGTCGAGAAAGGCGAACTGCCCATCAACCGGGCGCTCGAACCTTCAGAACACCAGCGTCTGATTCGGGAATTCGTGCTGCAACTCAAAGAAGGCCGCGTTTTGACGCAGCCCTTTCAAGAAAAATTCGGCGTTAATATTACAGAAGAGTTTTCCGAAGCACTGGGAAATCAGCAAAAAGCGGGTTACCTCACCTACGATGATTCGCAGGTCCAACTCACCCGCAAAGGCTTACTCCAGGCAGACAGCCTGCTCACCGAATATTTCGAACCGGAACACCGCATGGTAAGATACACATAACATTTTACCGCCGCCTTTAAGCGTAGTCATTCATTGAAACTCACCCCGATCCTCCCCTGAAAAAAGAAGTTATTTTCAAGTGAACCCTCAAGACGAACTCGATGCACTTGTCAAATTGTTTCCCAACGAACAACGACTGTTTGAACGGGCCGAACACGTTTCTTCTGCGTCACTCCCCGATCCTTATAAATCACTGTTAGCACATAACCACCATATGACGGTCACAATGGAGGAGTATCATAAATCTCCCGTTGATGTGACGGTGTTGGACCAGCGTCTCGATGGAAACATTTACAGTAGAATCATCCTGTTATCTAAAACGGGAACCAAAGATGTCGTCCAGTTCGGAATTGTGCGATTTAATTTCGACTACGTCACCCAGGCAGTCAAAGACGAAATTCTGGCGGGCGAAATTCCACTCGGACGAGTCCTCATCAATCATAATGTCTTGCGTCATGTAGATTTAGGAGCGGTCTTACGAATCACCGCCGGCCCGGGATTGTCCAACGTAATGCAGATCCAGCCCGGTGAAATTACCTACGGACGATTGGCTACCATTTTTTGTAACCAGCAACCGGCAATTGACCTCTTGGAAGTTTCTGCGCCGCTGCTATAAATGCGAGTAGAATGCCGCTCTAAATCTGACATCGACTTGTTTGTAGCATGATTGAAGGCTTCCATGAATAACGCAAACCAGACAGAACCGCCTGCCCTCGATTCGCAATACGATGTGATTGTGATCGGCGCCGGTCCCGCCGGCTCGACGGTCGGAGCACTCTTAGCCGAACAGGGACGAAAAACACTGGTCGTCGACCGCGCCACGTTTCCCCGTTTCCATGTCGGCGAATCTTTGATCCCGGAAACCTATTGGCAATTAAAACGCCTGGGGCTCATCGAGCAGCTCAAACAAACAGCCTTCCCCAAAAAATTCAGCGTGCAATTCGTCACCGACGAAGGCACGGAAACCATGCCCTTCTACTTCCATGATTACAAAGATCATGAGAGCTCACAAACCTGGCAGGTTTTAAGAGCCGATTTCGATCAGATGCTGGTCAACAACGCCCGAAATCAGGGCGCCCTCGTTCACACCGAAACCCAGGTACTCGACCTCCTCTGTGAAGGAGAACAAGTCACGGGAGTCAAACTCAAATTAAGCTCACAAGAAACGAGAGACATTCGCGCAAAAATCGTCGTCGACTCCAGCGGCCAGTCGGGATTCATTGCGAATCGCTTCAATCTGAAAATGGTTGACCCGGTTTTGAAAAAAGGAACCGTCTGGGCGCACTTTAAAAATGCGCATCGCGATGCAGGCATTGATGAAGGCGCGACCCTCATTTTACAGACCGCAGGAAAACAGTCCTGGTTCTGGTATATCCCACTTCCCAATAATACGGTCAGCATCGGTTGCACCGGAGACATGGATTTCATGTTCTCCAAAGAGCGTGGCAATAGCGAAGCGATCTTCTATCAGGAAGTCGAACGCTGTGTCGGCATCAAACGACGGTTGACCGCAGCACAACCCGTCACCGAATTTATGACGACCAGGGATTTTTCCTATCACACCACTCAACCAGTCGGACCAGGCTGGATGCAGGCCGGTGATGCCCTTGGCTTCATTGATCCCGTTTATTCCAGTGGGGTTTTTCTGGCATTGAAGTCGGGCGAATTAGTCGCCGACGCCATCAACGAGGCATTTGAAACGCAAGACTTCTCGGTCGATCAGCTTAACAAATGGTATCCCGATTATCGCAGAGGAATCGAAAACTTCCGTAAACTGGTCTATGCCTTCTACACCCCCGGCTTCAGCTTCGGCTCCTTTCTCCGCCAGTTCCCACAGTTCAAAACCAACCTGGTAGATATTCTGATCGGCGATGTCTTCAAACCGGAAGTCGAAGAAATGTTTACAGTCATGCAGGAAGAAATTCCCGAACTCGCAATTCCCTATGATCAGGATTGCACGCTGAAAAAGTGAAACGGCATGCAGTCCCCCAACTCGCCACACTCTGTTGGCTGAATTCTCTGCGACATCAAAAAACCGCAAAAACCAACTTCGCTTGACAATCCCACGACTTTTTAAAATCGTCATTTCCCCCTTATTTTCGCGGTTTTATTCACAGCTTGACACCGCCGTGCCCTTCACGAAACTGTGTCGCAAGGGTCGCGCGCGTGAAAATTTTTCTTTTCGCTGAATCGATCCACACCCTGTCGATCGCAGCACTATAAAACTGACTGTGTTTCGCTGTTTTGAACCTGCTCAAACTCTCGCTGTTCCCGCTGATCACTATCTTTTTCGCTCCTTTCAAACGCGTTCGCGCTGGTTTCAGAATAGGTTCCTCGAATATCCCGTCTGCTTCAATCCCGATCACTTGGGTATCACAGCTTGACTCACTCACGCCGTTCTCGATGATACATCCTCGCGTCAAAAAAACATTGAACTGAATCATCACACGCCTCATTAACCGGAATAGAACACAGCAGACCAGAAACAATTACGACATTCAATCTGCAGAGAGAAAGCGCTGGCTGGCCTTCATTCTACCCGATGTGCCCCTTCAGACGGGAGATGAAGATCCAGCAGTATCCGGACAAGCCTGTGTCCAGTTTTACTGTAGCGTCTCCAGGGGGATTTGGACCGAGTATAATAGTATGAGAGGCGCTATACTAAAATGTGATGCGATCTAGAATCGTTCCGCGCATAAAAAAATCCCCTGTCATGGCGCGAACCACAACAGGGGATGAATCAATGCTTCAATCAGCGTTTATTTTTTATACTTGGGCGCTTTGCCCAGCGGATACAGGTCCCATTTGCGAACCCACATTTCTGCCATTTCGGTCTGGACGAGTAATTTTCCGTGATCCGGTTTGGCGTTCGATCCGCCATTGACCGTCACGCCATTCACCTTGTACTCAATATCGCCGCCTTTGCAGATCACATCCATGCGTGTCCACTCACCGAATTTACTTTCGACATCATCTTTACCGCGAAAGCCAACCTTGTCGGCCCAGTCAGGATCACGGCCAAACCAGTTGATGCGTCCTGAACTCAATGTGATTTCCTCGCCACCCTTTTTCCAGACTTTTTCACCATCCCGGTCTTTGGTAATGGTCGAGCTCAGTGAAGTCGGAATCGGTTCTCCGGTCTTGGGGTCTTTGCCCGTTAAGACCAGAATGTCGCCTACGCCCCCTTCAATGATCTGCGCCTCAATCGAAGCCATCCAGGTATCGCCATAGCCGCCATCGGGACCATGACAGTGGAACAGAACCCCCGAATCACGGGCACGGTCTTCCCGCTTGCCCCAGGTCTTTTCGCCCCATTTGAATTCAATCACCATATGGTAATCGCGATAGTCTTTCTTGGTGATCAAGCCGCCATAACCATCGCCGGAAATGTGCAGCATACCATCTTTCACAGTAAAGATCTTGCGAGGATCTTCGTAAGCCGTGCCACGATTCCAGACATACAAACCGTCCAGGTTCTTACCATTAAACAGTTTGATGACGCCATCCTGAGGAGTCACCACTTTCTCCCCGGCTTCGACGTTTTTTAAAGTACAAACAGCAGCCAGACAGACACAGGTGATCGCGAGTAGTCTTTTCAAATGCATTTGAGCTTTCCTGAACTAGAGCGAAAATAAACTTCTTTAATAAAATTAAATTATTAGATTGAACGACTCTCCGCAAGAACGAACAGGAAAAAAGTCGCGACTCTTGTCAAAATAGGAAAGCGTGCCCCAAACCTCGGAATGAGCCAATTAACCAGCATCAAAGCGGCCTGCACTCTAACAGACGCGCTCGAAACGAACTGAGCCTCATACGCTTTGCGAGTTACGACCGGGTCGCGACAGCAGCCGCATCGTGGGGATGCAGGCTTTCCAGGTGATTGATCTCCACGCGAAAATCATTGATCCCTGCAAATTGCTCTAACGCCGCCTTCAGCTTGCGAGCCGCATCTTCACAGAACATCAGGTTGGCCCCGTTCAAGCGGGCAAATTCCTGTTCATCTTCGCGTTTCACCGCCGTCTGTACGGGAGTCGCAATCACACGTTCCAGATAATCAATCAGAGATTCAATCGGAAAATCTTCTAATTCGCTATCTAATTGAACCGTCACATCGGCGTGGCTTCTCTGGCTGTGAGGCACCGCCAGGATCGCTTCCTGGGTTCCCAGCCATTGGAAAATTTCATCGTGCGAAAGCTCACTCTGGCTGCCGAATGCTTTGTCAAACGCCTGTTGAATTAACTGCCTCGACAATGCCGCCGAACAGGGACAGGCGCTGGAATAGGTCAGCCGAACCTGCATTTGATGCTGAAATACCCCCTGCTTGAACGAACTGTAGATTTTAATAGGATAGGCACGCCAGCCCGCATGATCGGAGAGTAAAGCCGGTCGTTTGAAGGAATGTTCGTAAGACAATGTTAAAAAGCTGTTCGAACTCATCTCCTGATGCGATGCGATAAAATCTTTGAGAATCTCATTCACTAAAGGCATCGAAAGTTCCTGATCCGCCAACCGATGGTTCAGGCTGAGAAACAGGCGGGACATATGAATTCCCTTCACGGCCTCGTCGTCAAGACTGACGGCAGCATCAGCGCGTGCCGGCGTACGAAAGATTTCTCCTGACGCATCGCGGAGTCTCAGGACCAGTTCCACTCCGGACATCCCCACGCGTTCGAGTGTGCCTCCTGTCTGAGGAGTGGAATCATTTGCCACATCGGGAAGAACTGACGGCTGTAAGGAAAGACCTGTTCCGGCAGAGGGAAGCGGATGACTGTTCTGTTCTATGGATCCCATTTGCTTAAGATTCAGTACATCGGAAACAAATTCAAACATGCAATCATTCTTTCGTCGGTATGCTCAGGTGAAATTCAGATTTCACGAAAGTTTCTTCTATTTTTTATAAAACTCAAAGTCGTAATAGATACTATAACAACAAATCGCCCCTATATCATTTAGTCGCTGGTATTCTTTTTTCAAGTATCAAAATTTCATAAATTCTGCGATTTGATTGTAACAACTCCAAATGAGACCTGAAATTACAGAAATAGAGATTCAGGAGAACCGCACCGCTTCCGCTTCGGACTCATCACCAGACAAGACAGTTGAATTAATCCTAACTGAACAGACCATACCTCTCAAAGCCCGTTCCAACTCTGCAAAATTCCCTTGTCTATGCGAAATATCAAGTAAGGCGTTTGCGGGCCGAATCATAATCGTAAATCATATTATTGCATTTGTCGTTTGGCAGAGGAAATGGAGAGAGACCGGGCCTGCTCCCAGCCTTGAGGGGGGCGTAACGTTTCCAGAGGAATCGGAGATGCCTCTCGTCCGATAAATCCAGGCCGTTGCAGAGGAGTATACATTGAAGCCTGTTGAATATTGATCAGATTCGATTGCTGTGTCAGGTAATTCGACAGTCGATTCGATTCTGTATGGACCGGGTTCAACGTTAAAGACTGAGTGACCGCCTGATAGACTTTTTCCATCTGATTAGCCTGCAGACTGGCATACGCCACACGATACCAGTCGTCGGCTGAGGCATCCGTTCGGTTTTTCAGCGCCAATTCCAGCGAGGCGACCGAATCGCTCCAACGTTGCTCCGCACCATAGGCGACACCTAACATCCATTGTGCCTCGGCACGCTGATCGATTGTGGCTGCTGTATTATGGCAGATTGGTCGTAAGATCGGGGTCGCACGATTGGGTTCCCCCTGCTTAATCTGCAACGCTGCCAAATTCAAACGCGAAACAATATTATAAGGGTCAACCTGCAGGACTCGGTGATATGTCTCGACGGCAGCGGGATTCAGACCGGCCAATTCTTCCAACTTGCCTTTAAGCAATAAGGCCCGAATATTAGTGGGATCCAGATTCAAACCCAGTTCCAGATTTTTGAGTGCATCAGTATACTGTTTTTTCTCGTGCAGCAAATACGCCAGATCAATGTACGGCTTGGGATCGTCGGGGGTCAGCACCATCGTCTTTTTCAACTGTTGAATGGCTTCTTCTGAATAGCCGTTGGTGATCAAAAATTCTGAGAGTTGCTGCCGAACAGCCGAATTGTTGGGGTTGGAGCTCACAGCCTGTTTAAGCAATTCCGCCGCCTGTTCCTGCCGTCCGCTCTCCGTAGCCACCCGAACCTGTTCCACAAGATCCTGAGATTCAGAATCCCGCACCGCCATCTTCTGCCGCCAGCCAGAGCAACCGCTGCCAATTTCTGCCAACAGCACCAGGCTCAAGCACACTCTGAAAGAAAACCGACCTGTCATCCGCGCGCACATCGTCCGTATCAGATTTGCTAATCTGAATCGGTTCGCTGAAAACATTTTTTCAGGACGATCGCTCATCGAATAGGACTATCTTCCTGCAGGAAAGCATAAAACAGCATGGAACGTCTGAAGCGGGAAAGATCTGATTCAGGCAACTCATGGCTGGCTTCAGATCCCGCAACTTACCATTTTATTGATTTTCCGGGTAGAGGAACTCACCTGAATTTCCTGTCACTGGTTTTGGATATGAATTCTAATCCCGCATTGGCAATTCCCGCGAGAATCCAACCGAAATATCGTTAAGTAAGTGTTTACCTTACATCAACTTATCGTCATCTGTTGATGGTTGACTTTCATGAAAAGCCGAGTTCGAACGCGTAGACCCTTAATTTCATGCTCAATCGTTCATATTTATAGTTTAGATAAATTAGTAACAATTGAGAATTCTTATGAATTATCGCTCAAAAACTTAGTTTATCCGACCCAACCAACAATCCCAATCATTGACATTGGTAGGATCCGAACGGTAAAAAAGAGTAACGCATGGATTCGCGACCCGATGCTTTCGACACAATTGAAAACTTAGGGTATTTGGCGTGATGGACTACGTCTTCTTTCGGCATGGCTTTCTGCCCCTGGTCGTGCAAAATAGTGTAGCTCGATTTAATAAGGTCGAATGAATGATGAGTCTTTTCAAAAACATGAATCTGAAAAAAGTTTGCCTGACGGTCGGATGTTTTCTGACCATCGGCATGGTTTCGCTCGCCGAATCCAACGCGGGGGTTGTTCCCTGGACGTACAATGCCCTCTTTGGACCAAGCCGAAATGGTCCGATGTATTCCAGAGCCGGTTATGCGCCTCAATCGTATACAGCCAACTATGGCGGATACGGTATGATGAATTCAGGCAGTTGCTGTGGCACTTCCGGCTATACCGCCAATTATGGTGGTGGTAATCGAGGTAGAGGTGTGGCACGGACCAGACGCAGTTCCCGCGCCGCTTACCGCTGGTACTTGATCAACAACCCACAAGTTGTTGGTGCTCGATATCAGAGTTTTGCGGGAGGAAATTCGTCGTACCAGTTTGCCGGTGCCGCCTATGGACCGGGTTGCTGTTCTCCCTGTGGCATGGGAGGCTGCTCAACAGGTTCCTGTGGAGCCGGTGGTTGCAGCACAGGGCAATGTGGCGTTCAATATAACCCCGCCTCTGCCAGCACGCCAACCCCCGATCCGAACTCCGGTAACAAAGTTCCCGCTCCGCGTGATGTAAAAAGTGAATCTCCCAAAACGTTTGCCGAAGATCCCATGACTTCCGGTAACACCACACCTGGTGTCGAGGATTCCGGTTTTGAATCGCGTCGCTACGAGCGGAGACCAATGGACACGCCGATGCCGAAAAACGAAACAGAAGATCTGTTTGAACAACCTCTTAAACAACCTCTCAATCGTGACGGCTTGGAAAATCCCATGCCCAAAGCCAGGCCAGAACCCAGGCCCGCAGCACCAAGCTTCGAAACACCGGGCTTCGAAACCGAGAAAAAAGAGGCGGATGACCTTTTCGGAACGGACGCTAATAAAACAGACGCGTTTAAACCCACGCCCGACGGAAAATTCCCCAAAACTGCGATCCCTCAGAAGAAAGTAGCTCCGACTCAGCCCCCTGGCGCGAACGCTCCCAAGGCTGAGCAGGAAACGAATTTTCCACAACTGCGTGTGAGGCCTCTGAATCTGGATCAGAAAATCACCTGGAAATCAGCACCGAAGGCTGAACGATTAACCATCCGGGCTCATTTTTCTGCTCCCGTCATTGCAAAGCAGAATGTGCCTACTAATTCTGGTTGGTTTGCCATTTCAGATTCCACAAAAGTTGCCAGCAAATAACAGCTGACGCTTGAGAGAATTTACAAAGTGCAAGTGCGTCCTCGCCTTGCACTTTTTTTATGCGCCGATCGCGTTATTGTTTAAGGAGCGGAACATAACAAATCATTCGAACCATTCAGATTGAGAATTCGGAAACGGAAAATGCAAAACTCGGAAATCGCGCGCCAATTTGAAGAGCTGGCAGATTTGCTGGAAATCCAGGGTGCCAATCCATTTCGTCTACGCGCCTATCGCAGTGCCGCACGAACCATCTCGGGACTTCCCGAATCCATTCAGGACATGGCCCAAAATGGTCCTAAAGAATTACAGGAGTTACCGGGGATTGGCAAAGATCTCGCGGAAAAAATTGTCACGATCGTCCAAACGGCCACCTTACCTCAACTGGAGGAACTGAAAGAAGAAATTCCCGCTGACGTCGTCCGCATGCTGGATATTCCTGGAATCGGACCCAAAAAGGTCGCCTTTCTCTTTTCCGAACTCGCCATTCACTCTCTCGACGATCTCAAAGCCGCCGCCGAAAATGGAGTCATCGCCGAGCAAAAAGGATTCGGCAAAAAAACCGAACAAATCATCCTCGAAGGACTCGAACACCTGAAACAGGCTGGGAACCGCGTTCGGCTCGCAGAGGCAAAGTCGCAGTCCGATGAAATTATTCACGACCTGAGTGCCCTGGACTCCGTACAACATATTTCAGAAGCGGGCAGTTGTCGAAGACGCAAAGAAACCGTCGGCGACTTGGATATTCTTGTGACATCCAGCCAACCAAATGAAGTCATGGACGCACTGGAAAATCATGAATTAGTCAAAGCCGTCCTGGCGCGGGGAGACACCAAACAGCGCGTCCGTTTGAATTCCGGACTGGAACTGGATTTGCGCGTGGTGCCCGAAGAATCCTACGGAGCGGCCCTGCTCTACTTCACCGGCTCGAAAGAACACAATATTGTACTCAGGCGCCGCTCACAGGACAGAGGCCTCAAACTGAACGAATACGGCCTGTTTCGTGACGACAAATTCGTTTCCGGCAAAACCGAAGAAGACGTCTATCTGTCGCTCGACCTTCCCTGGATTCCACCTGAAATTCGCGAAAACCGAATGGAGTTCGCAGCCGCCGAAAAAAACGAATTGCCGGAGTTAATCGAACTCAAACAGATTCGCGGCGACCTGCACATGCATACGACGGCCACCGATGGGACCGCGTCCATTCTCGAAATGGCCGAAGGCGCCAAAGCCAAAGGGTATCAATATATCTCGATTACCGATCACTCCAAACGCGTGACAATGGCCCACGGCCTCGATGCCAAACGCTTACGCGCTCACTGGAAGGACATCGAAAAAGTCCAATCAGAAATCTCTGACATCCAGATTCTAAAAGGCATTGAATGCGATATCCTGGAAGACGGCAGCATGGATTTGCCTGATGATGTTCTGGCCGAAGCCGATTGGGTCATCGCCGTATTGCACTACGGTCTCAAACAGCCTCAGAAACAGATCAACCAGCGCCTGCTGAATGCGATTCAAAATCCCCACGTCTCTATCCTCGGGCATTTATCAGGTCGCTTGATTGGCAAACGCCCCGGAGCCGATCTGAATTACAGCGAGATCCTCAAAGCCGCCGCCGATCATGGCACAATGATCGAAATCAACGCACACCCCATGCGTCTGGACATTGATGACATTCATGCCGCCAAAGCCAAGGAACTGGGGATTCCGATCGTCATCAATACCGACGCCCACAGTGTGAGAGGTCTGGACGTCATGCAATACGGCGTCTATCAGGCACGTCGCGCGGGGCTGACCAAAAAAGATGTCGCGAATACCAAAACCTGGAAGCAGTTTCAAAAATTAATCAAAAAGTAAGCTGATTCTTTAATCTGCGCCTGTGAGAAATCCGTTACTGTTTTCAATCGGACTGACTGCCTGTAGAGGAACCCACTTTTATGACGAATTCTTTGGAATTACTGATTCGCTCGGGAAATCCGTTTATCGCCATCGAGACTATGGATGAACCGCGTGCACTGAAAGTCATTCAGGAAATCGCATTGAAATTAAAAAAACCGCTGTTTGAATGGTCGGCGACCAGCGGCTTATGCAAAATGGAAGGCACACGCGTAAAATCAGCCACCGTCCCCGGCGGCAAACCCGAACAGGCACTCGGCTTTATTCACAAGAATACCGACGAAGACATTTTCGTCTTCAAAGATCTCGGCGCGTACTGCCGGGACAGTGTCGTTAATCGCATGATGCGCGATTTGATGGAAACCTGCCGCACGAAAAAATCGACGATCATCTTGATCGACGCCTTCCCCCTGCCGCATGAGATCAAACGCTTTACAATCCGCTACGAACTCGGCTGGCCTACGACCGAGGAACTCTCATCCGTCATCAAAAAGACTTATAATAAAGTCAAAAAAGAAAGTGACGTCAAAATCACCTCCCGACTCACCCGCCGGGATATGGAACAAATCGTGCTGACGCTGCGAGGACTCAGTTGCCATGAAGTCGAACGCGTCATCAGCTCTGCCATTCTGCAAGACAACGATCTGGACGCCAACGATCTCCCGCTCATCATCGAAGCCAAACGCACACTGCTGGGATCAACGGGTTGCCTGGAATCGATCGCCGTCGATGTCAAACCCGATGAAGTCGGCGGTCTGCAAAAATTAAAGAGCTGGCTGAAACTCCGTCGCGGCGGATTCTCTCGAAAAGCACAAGAATTCGGACTCGAACCCCCGCGCGGCGTGCTGATGCTCGGGGTTCCCGGCTCTGGAAAAAGCCTGTGCGCGAAAATGGTCGCCTCCGACTGGAACATGCCATTACTCAGATTAGATCCCGGCATGCTTTACCAGAAATTTATCGGCGAAAGTGAAAGCCAGTTGCGACAGGCGCTCTCACAGGCGGAATCGATGGCGCCCGTAATTTTATGGATTGATGAAATTGAGAAAGCGTTCGCTTCAGCGTCGGCCTCTTCCGCAGACGGCGGCTTATCCAAACGCATGTTTGGAACCCTGCTCGCCTGGATGCAGGATCATCGCCATCCCATTTTCATTATCGCCACCGCCAATGACATCTCCGCTCTCCCCCCGGAACTGATGCGCAAAGGGCGGTTCGACGAAGTTTTTTTCGTGGACCTGCCAAATGCAGCGGCCCGAGAACAAATTTTGAAAATCCATCTCCAACGCAGAAAACGAAACCCAGAGCAGTTTGACCTTCGTTCTCTCGCAGCGACCGCAGAGCAATTCACCGGTTCGGAACTCGAACAGGCTGTTATGTCTGGCTTGTTTGCCGCTTTTTCTGATAACGCCGAACTTAAAGATCGCCACATTGCTTCCGAAATTCAAAAAACAAAACCACTGGCCATTTTAATGGAAGAACGCATCACAGAATTACGCCACTGGGCAAAGAACCGCTGTGTCTCCGCCGACTAGACTGTGTCCAGTTTTACTGTAGCGTCTCCAAGGCCATTTGGACCGAGTATATTAGATTGAGACACGCTATGGTCAAATGTGATGCGCTCTAGAACTTTCATTTCTAATTAAGTAATTACGCACTGCAAATACAGCTCATTGCGTACCATCCATGCTTTAAAATAAACATATAATAAACATGACGGATACCACTTTTGATCGCCACATTGTACCACTTTTGATCGGCCCAGTGTGCCACTGTCGGCTGGCCCCAATACTGTTCGGCACGGAATTTGCGCACTGTCGTGTGTTAGTATAGAATACTGCCATTACGACAGGAATCAACATGGCCAGAAAAAACAGCAAGCCCACGAAAAGCATCGAAGACTCCGATATC
>Ga0222668_1000396_pt1 | contig 28553 bp, 24 predicted proteins | sample AntAcemetagen728_FD_179823 | JGI IMG/M metagenome (GOLD analysis project Ga0222668, IMG submission 179823) | Saline water microbial communities from Ace Lake, Antarctica - #728 | ecosystem: Environmental > Aquatic > Non-marine Saline and Alkaline > Saline | place: Antarctica: Ace Lake... | reverse complement strand
CACTTGAAAATGCCGATGCTTTGCTGATAGCAACTGAGTGGGGCGTTTTCAGAAGTCCAGATTTTAAAAAGGTGATTGATAGACTCAAGGCACCAGTTATTTTCGATGGAAGGAATCTTTATGAGCCAAGTCAAATGAAAGAGCTAGGCTTCCACTACGAGAGCATCGGTAGAGAAAAAATTACACCATGAAAAAGAGGGTATTAATAACCGGCGCTGCTGGATTTTTGGGTTCTCACCTTTGCGATCGTTTTATGGCCGAGGGCTATGAAGTAATGGCGATGGATAACCTGATTACAGGAGACCTCAGAAATATCGAGCATCTTTTTCCCGAAAAGGATTTCACCTTTTATAACCACGACGTTAGCAATTTCGTCCATGTGCCCGGGAAGCTGGATTATATCCTCCACTTTGCCTCGCCAGCTAGCCCGATAGATTATTTAAAGATTCCTATTCAAACGTTGAAGGTGGGCTCTTTAGGAACCCATAACCTTTTGGGTTTGGCGAAAGCCAAAGGAGCCCGAATCCTCGTAGCAAGCACCAGTGAAGTCTATGGTGACCCTGAAGTTCATCCGCAGAAAGAGACGTATTGGGGAAATGTAAACCCGATAGGGCCCCGCGGTGTGTACGATGAAGCGAAACGTTTTCAAGAAGCTATAACAATGGCATATCACCGATTTCACGGATTGGAAACACGGATCATTAGAATATTTAATACTTACGGCCCTAGAATGCGACTGAACGATGGGCGGGTATTGCCTGCTTTTATCGGCCAAGCATTGAGAGGTGAAGATTTCACTGTCTTTGGAGATGGATCGCAAACTCGAGCGTTTTGCTACGTTGATGATTTGGTAGAAGGAATTTATCGATTGCTTCTCTCAGATTATGTGGAACCAGTCAATATTGGAAATCCCGATGAGATTACGATCAAATCTTTTGCAGAAGAAATCGTAGAGTTGACAGGAGCTAAAACCAAGATCATCTACAAATCACTTCCCCACGACGATCCCAAGAAACGCCGGCCAGATATTTCGGTGGCTAAAGCATTGCTAGATTGGGAACCAAAGGTCGAGCGTTACGATGGTTTGAAACGAACATTGGCCTATTTCAAAACACTGAGCGAAGAAGATTTATACAAAAAAGATCACAAGCATTTCGATAATTACATCAGGCGTTAATGGGTTTTCAGGCACATGAAACTGCAGTAATCGACGAGGGTTGCGAAATAGGTGAAGGCACCAAGATTTGGCACTTTTCTCACATCATGCCCAATTGCAAGATTGGAGAAAACTGCAACATTGGCCAGAACGTGGTCATCTCTCCTGAAGTCGTTTTGGGTAGAAATGTGAAAGTGCAAAACAACGTTTCCATCTACACAGGTGTTATCTGTGAAGACGACGTGTTCCTGGGGCCTTCGATGGTATTTACTAATGTGATGAATCCCAGAAGTGCCATTGTTAGAAGAGATCAATACTCTAAGACTGTAGTAAAAAAAGGTGCCAGCATTGGTGCGAATGCTACGATAGTATGTGGGAATGATATTGGCGAATACGCCTTTATTGGCGCAGGAGCGGTTGTTACTAAAACAGTGCTTCCATTTGCATTGGTCATTGGAAATCCTGCGAAGCAACTGGGTTGGATAAGTGAATTTGGTCATCGATTAAAATTTGATGACGGAGGTCAAGCCGCTTGCCCTGAAAGTGGCGATAAGTATATTCTTGAGGACGGAAAGGTCAGAAAGCAATGAGTCAACAAAAAGTAAAGTTTGCCATCGTCGGTTACGGCCATATAGGAAAGCGCCACGCTGAAATGATTCGTCGAAATGATGAGGCTGAATTAGTCGCTGTGGTTGATTCTTTGGCTCCTACGGGTTGTGGTGCCGACGAAATTGATGAGTCTTTTTTCTCCACTATGGAGGAGATGTTTGAAGCCCATCCCGAGATAGATGTGGTGAATATTTGCACCCCGAATGGCCTGCATGCATCGCAGGCTATCATGGCATTGAATCAAAAAAAACACGTCGTTTGCGAGAAGCCAATGGGCTTGACGAAGGCGAATTGTGAAGAGGTGATCTTCAAGGCGCTCCAAGTTAGCAGACACGTTTTTTGTGTGATGCAAAACCGCTATTCTCCACCGTCTGCTTGGCTGAAGCAAATGATTGAAAACAAGCGGCTGGGAGAGGTTTTTTTGGTAGACATCGACTGCTACTGGAACCGAGATGAGCGTTACTACAAGAATGACGGTTGGAAAGGAAAAGCTGATCTGGATGGCGGGACCCTTTTCACTCAGTTCTCTCACTTTATTGATATCATGTATTGGCTCTTTGGAGACATCGAAAATATTGAGGGTCGTTTTGCCGACTTCAACCATGCCGACCTCACCGATTTTGAAGACAGTGGTTTGGTGACTTTCGACTTTATCAATGGAGGGAAATGTTCTTTGAATTACTCGACCTCTGTTTGGGGAAAAAATTTAGGGAGCAGCATTACCGTAATTGGTAGCAAAGGAAGCGTCAAAGTAGGCGGGCAATACATGAATGAAGTGGAAGTCTGCAATGTAGAAGGCTACGAAATGCCTGAGCTCAATGCGTCAAACCCTGCTAATGATTATGGTGCTTACAAAGGAAGCGCAGCCAATCACCACTTCGTCATCGAAAATGTGATAGACACGATTTTGAATAGAAATGTGGCTACTACCAATGCCCTTGAAGGATTGAAGGTAGTAGACATCATCGAAAGAATTTACAAAGTAAGAGACAAGAATAATTCCTGATATGTACAATTCCCTCTTAAACAAGGAGAAGAAAATGGCCATAATTGGCCTTGGTTACGTTGGGCTCCCAATAGCCCTTGAGTTTGCCAAAAAAGTTTCTGTAATAGGTTTTGATATCAACCCTGACCGGGTTGAATTGATGAAAAAAGGCATCGATCCAAGCAATGAATTGGAGTCATCTGATTTTGAAGGGTGCGATATTACGTTCACTGCAAATGCGGATGATTTGAAGGAGGCTTCCTTTTTTATCGTAGCTGTGCCTACGCCGATTGATATTGGAAACAAGCCCGATTTAACCCCCGTTCTGGCTGCCTCTAAAACAGTAGGGAACGCCATTTCAAAAGGTGATTACGTCGTCTTTGAAAGTACGGTTTACCCCGGTTGTACCGAGGAAGATTGCGTACCCGTAATTGAGCAGATCACAGGACTCACGTCTGTTGTAGACTTCAAAGTTGGGTACAGTCCCGAGCGAATCAATCCAGGAGACAAAGAGCATACGCTTCGCAGTATCGTGAAGGTATCTGCGGGTTGCGATGAGGAGTCGGCTGAGATCATTGCCAAAGTATACGAATTGGTGGTTGATGCGGGAGTTCACCGTGCCAGCTCTATTCGCGTAGCTGAAGCTGCTAAAATTATTGAGAATACCCAGCGCGATGTCAACATCGCTTTGATCAATGAGCTTTCAATTATTTTCAATCGAATGGGGATCAACACCTATGAGGTGCTGGAAGCTGCGGGAACCAAGTGGAATTTCTTGAATTTCCGACCTGGTTTAGTCGGAGGTCACTGCATTGGAGTAGACCCCTATTACCTCACGCACAAAGCAGAGAAGCTCGGATATCACGCGCAAATCATCAACTCAGGTCGATTTGTGAATGACTCTATGGGTGGCTATGTAGCTAAGCAAACCGTTAAGAAGATCATCTCACAAGGCAAGCACATTCAAAATGCGAAGGTGCTAGTTATGGGTGCTACTTTTAAAGAGAACGTGAGCGACATTCGCAATTCTAAAGTTGTGGATACAGTGCGAGAATTGGAGTCTTTTGGTATTCTAGTGGATGTTATAGATCCTCATGCCGCTCCAGAAGAAGTCAAACATGAATATGGTTATGATTTGGCTTCTAAGCCGAACCCCAAATACGACGCGGTGATTGTGGCAGTGAATCACTCCGAATACGAAAACCTCCCCGAGAGTTACTTCGAGGAGATTATCGCTGAGGATGGAGTTTTTGTTGACTTAAAAGGAATCTACCGAGGTAAGATCAGTAAGTTTCTTTACTGGAGCTTATAGTTTGTGTCTGTCTATAGAGTCCATTATCTGCGTTCCACTTGTTTTAAAAACAGTCATTAACAAGAGTCAACTCCTTGGTTTTTAAAACTACGTGCGCCTTGCTAATTAACCCTCTATTTCAGACACTTGGCTAGATTGATAGCCTCTAATTGAAGGCTGACTGTAGAATCCACTATCATTCTTTCAGCTTGATCTTCTACCTGCGTTCCACTTGTTTTAAACTAGTCCCTTCGACGGAACTAAGTACATCGCATTTACATTAGTCAACTTCCTGATTACGCCCTTTTGTTCTGAGACTTCTACCGCTAAGTATTTAAAAATGATCGTCTTATTAATGAACTTTCTTGATCAGACTCTTGAGTGTATAAACTAACTTAATTTAGAGCTCTGCCGAAGAGGTGTCAAACCCTCGGTCTACTTTCTTGAACAATCCTTGAAGAACCTTTCCAGGCCCTACTTCGACTACAGCAGCAGCTCCGTTGGCAATCATATTTTGCATCGTTTGCGTCCAACGAACAGGAGCAGTAAGTTGGGCTACCAAATTTGATTTGATGGTAGCTGGATCAGTTACTGGTTCTGCTGAAACGTTTTGATAAACGGGGCAAGACGGTACTTTTATCTCTGTTGATTCAATGGCCGATGCCAAATCAGCTCTTGCTGGTTCCATCAAAGGAGAGTGAAATGCTCCACCAACGGGTAGGATCATTGCGCGTCGCGCTCCTGCAGCAGAAAGAGAGTCACATGCTTTTTGAACAGCATCTAGTTCTCCACTGATCACCAATTGGCCGGGGCAATTGTAATTGGCTGGTACGACAATGCCTTCCGTATCTGCACAATGCTTTTCTACGACTTCGTCATCCAGAGCCAGAATTGCGGCCATGGTACCTTTTGTTTGTTCGGTAGCTTTCTGCATAGCATTGGCGCGTTGCGCTACCAATTTTAATCCTGCCTCAAAGCTCAATGCTCCTGCCGCAGTTAAAGCTGAAAACTCCCCGAGGCTATGGCCCGCAACCATATCGGGCTGAAATTTATCGCCGAGCATTTTGGCTAAAATAACGCTGTGCAAGAAGATAGCAGGTTGAGTTACTCGCGTTTCTTTTAAATCGTCTTGCGTACCGTTGAACATGATATCGGTGATCCGAAATCCGAGTATATCGTTTGCTTGTTCAAAAAGCGCTTTGGCTTCCGCTGATTGTTCGTAGAGTTCTTTGGCCATTCCTGGAAACTGTGCTCCTTGCCCTGGAAATACATATGCTTTCATAACGGTGATTGGTTTTGAGTCGTTTACAAATAAAAAAATCCGACGATAGTCGGATTTTTAGTTTTTTAAATGATTAATCTCTGTTCCCCAAAAAGCGAAGCAGGAATAAAAATAAGTTAACGAAATCGAGGTAAAGGGTCAAAGCTCCCATGAGTGCGTGCTTGTTTCCTTCATCAGTAGTCGAGTCCACTTGCATTCCAATTCGCTTGAGTTTCTGCATGTCGTAGGCTGTAAGTCCTGTAAATATCAAAACGCCTATACCACTGATAACATAATCCATCGCGGCACTTTGCATAAACCAGTTTACTACCATAGCAATGACAATTCCGATTAATCCCATCATCAGGAGGGAACCAAACTTGGTTAAATCTGTGGTGGTGGTATACCCCAAAAATGCCATGATTCCGAAAGTAGCCGAAGTAATCAAAAAGGTAGTAGTGATGCTACTCGCTGTATAAACAGCAAAGACAGAACTGAGGCTGATGCCCATCAGAAGACTGAAGACAACCATAGCTGCGAGCATTCCGCTGCTCGACATTTTTTGAAAGCGGAACCCCATCAATAGTACAAGACCAAATGGAGCAAGCATGGCAATCCATCCTAGCATCGACATGCCCGTTCCTTCTGCGTTGTACAGAAGTCTCATGAGATCGTCATTGGTTCCAAACCAATAAGCCATGACACCCGAAATTGCCAGTGCTGCGGTCATGTAAGTCATTACGTTACTGACGAAATTTTTGGCTAGAGCGCCCGCATCAATTTGCGCTGAATGCTGTCCGCCATCGCGTCCAAACATTATATTTTTATTCTCTTCCATATCTGTTTAATGCAGTTTTGCTGATATTAAATTAACAAATTCCTGACGAGTTGTCTCCTTCAAAAATTCTCCATGAAATGCTGAAGTCGTGGTAACGGAGTTTTGCTTTTGCACTCCGCGCATTTGCATGCACATGTGCTGAGCTTCTATCACTACAGCTACCCCAACAGGGTTTAACGTTTCTTGGATGCAATCCTTAATTTGATTTGTCAGTCGCTCTTGTACTTGCAATCTTCGTGCAAATACGTCGACGATACGAGGAATTTTACTGAGTCCTACGATTCGTCCATTGGGAATGTAGGCCACATGTGCTTTGCCAAAAAAGGGCAACATATGGTGCTCGCAAAGGCTATAAACTTCAATGTCTTTTACCAAGACCATTTGGCTATACTCCTCGTCAAACATGGCCGATCGAATAATGGCACAAGGATCTTCATCGTAACCTTGAGTTAAGAACTGCATGGATTTCGCTACTCGCAATGGGGTGTTTTCCAAACCTTGACGATCTCTTTCGCCCCCTAAGTTATCCAGCACTTTATCAAAAAGTGACTCTAGATTTTCGAGCTCTTTTTCCTTCTGAATATGTTTTGAATCTTCCATCACTCCGTTATTCGCCGAAGTACTCTGCGAAATTGTTCTCCGTTTCGTGCAAACGAACCGAGTGCAATAGGCAGCCTTGACTTTCAACTTTAGTTTGAATTTCTCCCCAAATGGCAACTGCCAAATTTTCAGTAGATGACATTTTGCCATTCATAAAAGGCACATCCAAATTCAGATTGCGGTGATCGAGTTTGTCAATCACTGCTTCTTTTAAAACCTGACTCAGATCTTTTAGGTCAATGACACATCCAGTGTCAGGATGAGGCTGGCCTTTTACAGTCACAAAAAGATCGTAATTGTGGCCGTGCCAGTTCTTATTGGCGCATTTGCCGAAGACTTCCATGTTCTCCTGCTCAGACCATTTCTCGTTCCAGAGTTTATGGGCTGCGTTAAAACGTTCTCGTCTTGTAATGTAAACCAGTGGCATGCTTGAATTTTGAGGTGCAAATATACAACCTATTTCAACTGGACATCCTTATACAGTCCAATGCCTATCTTTGCCCAAAATCTCAATTCTTATGATAGTTGTAACAGGTGCTGCGGGTTTTATCGGGAGCTGTTTGGTTAGTGCGCTCAACGAAAAGGGCTACTACGATTTAATTTTAGTGGACGACTTTTCTAAAGTTGAAAAAACCGCCAACTACAAAGAAAAGAGATTTTCAAAATTGGTCGAACGAAGGGATTTTCATGGTTGGCTAGAAGAGAACCACAAGCTGGTTTACTTTATTTTTCACATCGGTGCCCGCACTGATACCACTGAGTTTGACAAGTCAATATTTGATGACTTGAATGTCGATTACTCACAAAAAGTTTGGAAGTCTTGTGTTGATTTTGGAATACCACTGGTCTACGCCAGTTCGGCAGCTACATATGGCCTTGGTGAGCATGGATATGAGGATAATCATGAAGTGATTGAAAAGCTCGAGCCGCTTAATCCTTATGGTGAATCCAAGAACGAATTTGACAAATGGGCACTGGCCCAAGACCAAAAGCCATATTTCTGGGCTGGTCTAAAGTTCTTCAACGTTTATGGCCCCAATGAATACCACAAGGGAAGAATGGCCTCGGTTATTTTTCACGCCTTCAATCAGATTAAGAAAAATGGCGAGGTAAAGTTGTTTCGATCTCACAACCCCGAGTATAAGGATGGTGAGCAACTGCGTGATTTCATTTATGTCAAAGACTTGATCAATGTTTGTCTGTTTTTAATGGACAATAGGAAGCACTCGGGACTCTATAACCTCGGGACAGGTAAGGCAAGAACTTTCTTGGATTTGGCGAAAGCCACCTTTAAGGCGCTGAACATAAAGCCAAACATTTCATTCATTGATACACCTGCTGATATAAGAGACAAGTACCAGTATTTCACGGAAGCCAATATGGCTAAACTCAAAGGTATTGGTTACGATAAGGATTTTACTTCGCTGGAAGATGGGGTGAAAGACTACGTGCAGAGTTATTTAGAAAAGGAATCACACTACTAGCTTACAGACTCTTTTTTAGCTCGAGCAAAAAGGCTTTTACATTTTCTAGACGCTTGACCATTTCAACAGTATCGGCCACATCATCCTTGTTGTCTTTCAGCTTATCTTTTGCGCCTTGTAGCGTATAGCCACGCTCTTTTACCAAATGAAAGATGATTTGGAAATTCTCCAAATCTTGCTTTGTGAACAGGCGGTTTCCTTTCTTGTTCTTCTTCGGTTTGATGATGTCGAATTCCTTTTCCCAAAATCGGATCAGGGATGTATTGACATCAAACATCTTTGATACCTCTCCGATGCTGTAGTAAAGCTTTTCAATTTCTTTTTCGCGGTATGGCATCAGTCGAAGGATTGGTTTACACTCGAAGAAAGTTCAATCATTAAATCGTACTCTTCAGGCGTTAGGTCGTTAAAGTAATAGTTAGCGGGATTGATTTTCTTGCCATCCTTAATTACTTCGTAATGAAGGTGCGGACCATTGCTGGTTCCAGTGTTACCGACCAAGCCGATCACATCTCCTCTTTTCACTTTCTGGCCGCGTTTCACATCAATATTACTCATGTGCGCATAAAGCGTTTTGTATCCATAACCGTGGTCAATGATGACGTGCTTACCGTAGCCTCGGCGGCTGTTTACCACTTTTGAAATTAGGCCGTCACCTGTAGCGAATATCTCGGTGCCTGTAGGAGCTGAGAAATCCATGCCCCAGTGCATTTTGCGAACCTTATAGATTGGGTGAACGCGATACCCATAGCCACTTGCTACCCTCTTCAAGTTCTTGTTTGGAACGGGTTGAACGGCAGGGATTGCCGCTAGCATTTTTTCCTTATTCTTTGCTAGATCGACTACTTCATCAAAAGATTTTGACTGAACATAAAGTCGTTTCTTCAGTTTGTCAAGTCTTTTTTTGGTTTCAATCACTAGGTCAGAATTGCTATATCCTTCCAGATAAGTGTACCGATTCACGCCACCAACTCCAGCTACTCTCACTGATTGAGTAATAGGTTCAGACTCTAAAATCTGTCGGTAAATGTTGTCGTCTCTACCCTCAATATCAGAAAGTACGGCCTCTGCATTGTCCAGATCTTTATTGAGTAAGTCATACTGAGCCTGCATTTGCGCGAGTTCTCGCCTTAATGTGAGCTCTTTAGGAGAATCAATGAAAGTGTAGGCAAAAAACACAATGATCAACGCAAAAAATAATCCAACTAGGAAGTAGGTTGCGCCCTTCTTAAGCCGATCTTTGAAGGTCAGCTGAATTTTTTCGTAGTTGAGTGTACTTGGATTGTACTTGTATTTTATTTTTGCCATCCTTTACAGGGAAAATTAAACCATAAAAGTAGGAAATCGACTGAACGGCGCAAACCATCATTCATTCTGTATTTCGCTTAAGTTGTTAAACTTTGTTTCCAATGAAATCATCTCAAATTCGTCGGGTTTTTCTCGACTTTTTCAAGGATAAGAATCACAAAATTGTCGATTCAGCGCCTATTGTCATTAAGAATGATCCCACCCTTATGTTTACAAACGCGGGGATGAATCAGTTCAAAGATGTCTTTCTGGGCAACGAAGAGACAAAATCAGCACGTATTGCCGATACACAAAAATGCTTGCGCGTAAGTGGAAAACACAACGACCTCGAAGAAGTAGGGGTGGACACTTACCACCATACGATGTTCGAAATGTTGGGCAATTGGTCATTCGGAGCTTACTACAAGAAAGAAGCTATCGAATGGGCATGGGAACTTCTCACGGAGGTATTTGGTGTAGAGAAAGACAGAATGTACGTGACCGTTTTTGAAGGCGATAAGAAGGATGGACTTGAATTTGACCAAGAAGCTTACGACTACTGGAAGAATCTGGTTGAGGAAGACCGAATCTTAAAAGGAAATAAAAAGGACAATTTCTGGGAAATGGGCGATGTGGGACCTTGCGGTCCTTGTTCTGAGATTCACGTAGACATACGTTCAGATGAAGAACGAAAACTAAAACCAGGCAGTGATTTGGTCAATATGGATCATCCGCAAGTTGTAGAGATCTGGAATTTGGTTTTTATGGAACTTAGCCGAAAGGCAGACGGAAATCTTATTCCTTTAAAAGATAAGCACATTGACACGGGAATGGGTTTTGAACGATTGGCAATGGTGCTGCAAGGCAAACAGTCCAATTACGACACTGACGTTTTTACTCCGCTAATCTCTTTTCTCGAAAAGGAAACGGGAGTCAAATATGGAAGAACCGACTCGAAGCAAGATGTGGCTTTTCGTGTTTTGGCCGATCATGTACGTGCGGTCTCCTTCGCGATTGCCGATGGACAAATGCCGAGCAATACAGGTGCAGGCTACGTCATTCGCAGAATACTAAGGCGCGCTGTGCGATATGCCTATAGTTTCTTGGATAGACGAGAACCCATTTTAGCCCTCTTGGCTGGCGAGTTGGAACAGCAACTAGGAGAGTTCTTTCCCGAGTTGACGCATAACCATACATTGATTTCTCAAGTTATTCGAGAAGAAGAAGAATCATTCTTGCGCACTTTGGCAAAGGGAATTGATCGCATTTCTGAAATCATCCAAAAGACAGAAGGAAAAGAGATTGATGGTGAGACTGTTTTTGAACTTTATGACACATTCGGGTTCCCAGCTGACTTGACTGGTTTGATTTTGTCCGAACAAGGAAAATTTTACGATGAGGTGGCCTTTGAAAAAGCACTGGAGCGGCAGAAAAGTCGCTCGCGAAAAGATTCAGTTGTAGCAGCAGGAGACTGGGTAGTATTGTCAGACTCGCCGTCAACGGAGTTTGTGGGATACGATACCTTGGAAGACACTATTGCGCTGGTGCGTTACCGTGAGGTGGAACAAAAAGGCAAAAAGCTATTTCATCTCGTTTTTGATAAAACACCATTTTATCCCGAAGGTGGAGGCCAAGTAGGAGACAAGGGGTACATCGAAAGCAATGGCAAGAGACTATCAATTGACAATACATACCGCGAGAACACTCTCATCGTTCATGTTTCAAAAGACTCTCCGAAAGAAATAGGCCCTCAATTTGAAGCTGTTGTAGCCTCCAAAACTCGCAAAAGCACTGAGAAGAACCACTCTGCGACACACCTTCTACACCATGTGTTGCGCGACATCCTCGGAACTCATGTAGAGCAAAAAGGGTCTTTGGTAGAGAAGAATTATCTGCGGTTTGATTTTTCACATTTCTCAAAGATGAGTGATGAGCAGATTCGTAAGGTTGAAATCCAAGTGAATGCATTGATTCGAGAGAATCTTGCTCTGGGAGAATCTAGAAAAGTCCCTATGAGCAAAGCCCAGGAGATGGGTGCGATGGCTCTTTTCGGCGAGAAGTATGGCGATGAAGTGAGGGTTATCAAATTCGGAGACTCAGTGGAATTATGCGGGGGAACGCATGTTAACGCAACTGGTGAAATTGGTTTTTTTAAAATTCTAAGCGAGGGTTCTGTAGCCGCTGGTATTCGAAGGATAGAAGCATTAACAGGAGAAGCCGCTGAGGGAGAAGTGTTTAGTGAAATCGATGAATTGCAAGTCATCAAGGAAAAGCTCAAATCCCCAAAATCTCCTGCGAAGGCTGTGGAGTCGCTCTTGTTGAAGCAGGCAGAGCTAGAAAAAGAAATTGCTGCCCTAAAAGCTGATAAGGCTCAAAGTATAAAGAGTGAGCTTATCAGCAAGGCGCGAGAGATTAACGGTGTTTCATTTATTGCCGAACAGGTTGATCTCGACCCTTCTTCAGTGAAGGATATATCGTTTCAACTAAGAAAAGAGTTGAGTCCTTTATTTTTGGTTTTGGCAACAGCCCAAAACAACAAAGCCACGGTATCCGTGGCCTTGTCTGATGAATTGGTTACTGATAGAAGCTTTAATTCTGGGAAGATTGTAAAAGAACTGGCAAGTTTTATTCAAGGGGGCGGCGGGGGGCAGCCTTTCTTCGCGACTGCGGGTGGCAAGAATCCTGATGGAATTCCCCAGGCATTAAAGCGTGCTGAGGAAATTTTAAGCGTAAGCTGATCTAGACTCACCTTTCATCTTCGCTTTAATCTGACTCACATCTTTACCGTGAGCAGGCCCAAGGTATTCAGTCTCGTAAGACAGACCGAGATTTAGAATATAAAAAGCATTGAACAAAATGATCATTATGTAATCTACGATGCTTGTCTTTCCAAAGCTATTGCACAATTCTATGTACACTTTAGGTACAAGGTAGAGTTGGCCATAAATGGGAATGAAGAATAGAAACATGTGGCTCGCTGGTCTTCCCACTATGCGAAGAAAGACTATGAAATTCCAGATTGGAACAATACAAGCAACACCAGGTTGATTTGCTTTTTCGTAAAGTTTCCATTGAGCTACGATCCCAAAGAAAGCGAGCACTCCACCAAGAAGGAGCAAACCATCCCCGAATGTTCCGTAGAGTCCTAGGAAGAATTCTTGAATAAAATTGAATATGCCGTCCATAACGTGTAATTTTTTTATTTGAAACCTTTTTTATTTCGCCCCGTAGGCAGCTGGTTCTAATCTAAAGACGACCTTCTTCTATTAGGGTTGCCAGTACACTATTCAATTTATTTTTGATTTAATACCTTCATTATCAGATGGGTGAATTTTCTCTTATCTGCTTGAAGTTCCAATAATGTCGTAGGAAGGCGTTTGTTGAAGTGGTGACTTTTCCACAATGGAGCTCATTTTCGGTTATTCTGTTCATAAGGTTTTGGAACATATAGTGGACTTTGGGTACGGTTTTGTCGAAATTTGACGATGAAATCCATCAGTTGGTGGGGTGCTTCTACTTTGGTGCTTACAAAACTATTAACGACCACATTCTGTTGCGCAGCATTCGCCTTGTCTGCGCAAAATGTTACCGTGATAAATCGCTTTCACGGGGAGCCTCTTAATGACGTGCCTGAAAATTACGTTTTGAGTGGTTTCAAGGAACAGACAATTATCATCAATGATTATGAGCCTTCACTTAACTCAAGGGAGTCTCTATTGAATCAGATGATTAGTTACGGGTTAAAATCTTTTGTCGACAACAATTACTTGGTGAAAGACAGTCAAATACAGGTTTATCCTTCGGTTTTGGATTTTGATGAAAGCACTAGTGCTTTAATCAAGAATGCCATTTGGATCAATGACTTACCCTTTTCAGAATTATTTCCTGGCTTTTCTGACGCTGTTCTAGACCAAGCATCATACTTGGCTGAGCTCAATGGCCATCAAATCTCAGAATCTACAGATCAAGACTATAATGAAGCAAATGGCGTCAGTCTCTACGGGTTTCAGAGTTTAGTTTTTAGGCTTAAAGAAACTGCCCTTGCCGAGGCTGTTAGCTTTGTTGGAGGGTTTTTACCAATGGAAGGCCCTCAAATGTCAGGTTCTCAAACCCCCTATTTAGTTGCGGAAGAGTTTGAATTAATGTCGAGTTCGGGTTATGAAGACGGGCTAGGAGATCTCAGCCTCAATCCCGATTTATTTTCTTCCGATAAAAGGCCTTCTAGGAAAAACAGAAGAGGGCAGAAGGGCTTTTCTCAAGAGGTGGTAACGCTTTTAGAGGCGAACAATAGAATTCTGTCTGATTATTCCGAGATGTTCCAGAATCTTCAAAGTCAAATTGATGACATCAATAGAAAGGATAACAGCGACCTGAGAGAGGATATGGCCGAAATGAGGCAGATGATTTCTGAGTTGAAGGACGAACCTTCGCGAAGATCAATTGATGCAGAGCCAGAATACTTGATTTTTGAAAAGAACAAGTATGTTTTGACGGAAGTGCAAAAAGCGCGGCTCAACAGAATCATAGTACTGCTGGTGAAGAATCCTTCAAAAAAGGCACTGGTAACAGGATATGCTGATATGTCAGGGGATTCGGAATACAATGCTTGGATCTCTCAACAGCGCGCCAAATCGGTGCAACTATTTTTGGAGGACATGGGAATTGAAAGGGACAAAATAATAGTGACCTATTTAGGCGATACCGAAAGCACCACTTCCAGTTCTGCCGATAGAAGGGTGGAGGTACTCTTAATTAATTGAGCGCTTTCTTAAGCGCTTCTTTTAAATCGTGTTTCTTATTTCGATCCATATCCATATGAGTCACTAAGCGGATTCTCTTTTTGCCGAAAGCTACTCCTCTTATTCCCTGCTCTTCTAGTTTAGCCAAGTAGATTTCTGAGATTGCATCTACATCGAAAATGAGAATGTTGGTTTCGGGTTCAATGACGTTCACCACAGAGGCGCATTGTTTTAATGTGGCGGCAAGTTCTGAAGCTAAATCATGGTCATCTTTCAGTCGCTCCAAGTTATTTTCCAAAGCATAGATTCCCGCCATGGCCAAGTAACCAGCCTGACGCATTCCTCCGCCCATTCCTTTCCTTCTTCTTCTGGCTTCTTTTATAAAGGATGAGCTGCCCAATAGCAAGGAGCCAACTGGCGCGCCTAGTCCCTTTGACAGGCAAATAGATATAGAATCAAACAATTGACCATAGGAAGCCATGTCATGATTTTTCTTGACGATGGCATTGAATGCTCTTGCACCATCGAGGTGAAAGGCTAGTCCGTTTTTACCGCAAGTATCTTTTAGAACTTCAAGCTGTTCAAATTCGTAGCACTTTCCTCCTCCACGATTAGATGTGTCTTCCGCTACCACTAATGATGTGCGAGCTAGCCAGTCATAGTCAGCATGAATGGAATTTGTAACATCCTCAGGAGTAACGATTGCGTCATCATTAAATACGAGCTTAACCGAACTCAGGGAATTTCTTGCGATACCTCCCGCCTCATATTGGTATATATGGGACATTTCGTGGCAGATCACTTCATCTCCTGGTTTGGTGTGAAGAGAGATGGCGATCTGGTTGGTCATCGTTCCCGAAGGGCAAAACAAGCCAGCTTCATGGCCCATCATTTCTGCGCCCATAGCTTCCAGTCGATTGATGCTTGGATCTTCACCAAAAACATCATCACCTACTTCGGCATTAAACATGGCCTTGAGCATTTCCTTGCTCGGTTTAGTAACCGTATCACTTCTTAGATCAAACATCACTTTATTTTTTGATAACTAACATCAGGCCATCGCGGACAGGCAAGAGCACATTGTCAACCCGCTCATCTGCCGTTACGGCTTTATTAAATTTATCGAGTGCGCCAGTATCAGGATCATTCTTTAATTCCTTTTCGTCTAGCACTTTCCCACTCCAGAGCACATTATCAGCAATGATGCAACCGCCCGATTTCATCTTTGGCAATACTGCCTCATAGTAATTGAGGTAGTTTGTCTTGTCCGCGTCGATAAAGACTAAATCAAAGGTGGCGTCCATTGATTCTATTATCGGTAATGCATTACCGATATGAAGCTTGATTTTATCACTCAAACCAGCACGCTCAACATATCGATTGATAATAGGCAGGAGCTCTTCGTTTCTTTCAATGGTATCAAGGGTGCCTCCATCAGTTAAACCTTCTGCTAGGCAAATGGCTGAATATCCAGTGTATGTACCAATTTCCAAAATGCGCTCTGGTCGAATCAATTTGGAGTACATACTTAAGATTCTGCCCTGAACGTGTCCCGATAGCATTCTTGGCTGGAGCACTTTTAAATAAGTCTCTCGGTTCAACTCGTTCAGAAGGTCACTTTCCGCTTCACTGTGGCGATGAACATATTGGTCCAGTTCTGGGTCGATAAATTCCATGGTTACTTATAAATCAGAGTGCTTAATTTTTTTGGATCAAAAGTGTAGTTCGCTGCCTCCAATATTTCTTCTGCCGTTATGTTCTCAATTTGGCGTAAGATGGTTTCCGAGTCCACTACTTTATCAAGCATAAGAATGCTTTTACCAATAGATTGCATCATGCCCGCTCCACTTTCTTTTGCCAGTGCATACTGTCCTTTCAATTGCTGTTTGGCGCGGTGAAGCCCAGTCGTGGTTAGCTTTTTCTCCCTCAAATTCTTAAGTTCTCGGAGGATCAATTGCTCACTTTTATTCAGCCATTTTTTATCTGTGCCCAAGTAAGTGCTAAAGACTCCGCAATCAGAATAAGCGGTATAAGAGGACTCAAGATTATACGCAATGCCGTACTTCTCTCGTATGTTCATGCTCAATCTGCTGTTCATCGCTGGGCCTCCTAGGAGGTTGTTAAGCAGGATCATAGGGATGCGCTGCTTGTGATGAAAGTCATAGGTTTCACCACCAATGATGAGGTGTGCTTGGTAAGTATCCATATCGACTTCTTTCCGTTCGATATTGGCTGCGCCTGGCGAGGTCAGTTTAGAAGATGAACTCGTAGATGGGACAGAACCAAAATACTTGTCCATGATTCGCTGAACTTTGGCCTCTCTAATCTCACCCACTAGACTCACGGCCATTCTATCCGTATGGTATTGTCTTTCGACGAAATGAGAAAGATCCTTTTGGCCGAAGCCTGAAACCGATTTATCCGTGCCCAGAATATTTCTGCCCATAGGATGATTCGGATACAGAAGTTCTTCAAAATCATCGAAGATCAGTTCAGCAGGATTGTCTTGGTAACTCAATATTTCGTCCAAAACGACTTCTTTCTCCTTCTCAATTTCTTTTACAGGGAACGTAGAATTGAACGCGATATCGGAGATGATTTCCGCGGCTCTCTCGAAGTGTTCATTCAAGAATGAAGCGTAGATGACTGTCTCTTCTTTTGAGGTGTAGGCATTCAGTTCGGCACCTACACTGTCCAGTCTACTTAGTATGTGAAAAGCCTTGCGCTTTTTAGTGCCTTTGAAAAGCAAGTGCTCAATGAAATGAGCAATGCCTTGTTCTTGAGGTAATTCGTTTCTCGATCCCGCTTCGATGGTAAGACCCAAGTGTGAAACTCGGTGATCCTTTAGCGAGAGATGAACAGTGCGTACGTTATTTGAGAGTTTTCGAAATCGAAATTCCATATAGAGCAACAAAGATACTTAGTTTGTAAACTCAAAGAATTTTTTGTGAAAAATAAGCATCAAAATTTTTTTTAAAAACTAATTTGAAAATGTGTCGTATGAACTATAAATCCATACTATTGTAATTCTAAATAATCGATCTTAGCTAACCAACATGAATAATCTACGCGTCGTTGTAACAGGAATGGGAGCTATTACTCCCATCGGTAATTCCGCCAAAGAATTATGGGAGAATTCTCTAAAAGGGGTCAATGGCGTTGGCCCCATTACCAGATTTGACTCATCACTTCACAAGACCCACTTCGCCTGCGAGGTGAAGAACTTTGATCCATCCAAGTATCTGGAGAGAAACGAGATTAGAAGGACTGACATTTATACTCAGTATTCTTTGCACTGCGCGGCCGAGGCTGTAGAAGACAGTGGATTGGATTTTGAGAAAATGTCACCTTATGATGTCGGTGTCATATGGGGCAGTGGAAAAGGCGGTATAAATAGCTATGATGAGGAACTAAAGAATTATTATACGAGTGGAGGTGCACCGAGATTCGGGCCATTCTTTGTACCCAAAATGATTCCAAACATTGCTCCAGGAATGATTTCGATGAGATTTGGTCTTATGGGAGTGAACTTTGTAACCGCTTCTGCATGCGCAAGTGCAAACCATGCTATAATTGACGCATTTAACAATATTCTTCTTGGAAGAGCCAAGGCCATCATTTGTGGAGGTGCGGAAACTGGAATTACGGCTCCTATTATGGCTGGATTCGAAGCTATGCGGGCTCTTTCGAACGATAATGAAACTTGCGAAAGAGCTTCACGTCCGTTTGATGAAACCAGAAATGGTTTTGTGATGGGAGAAGGAGGGGCTGCTATAATTCTTGAAGAGCTCGAGCACGCAAAGGCGAGAGGCGCAAAAATCTATGCTGAAATCGGCGGCGTGGGTTCTACAGCTGATGCCTACCATATATCATCATCTCATCCAGAGGGTTTAGGAGCAATTCGTTCCATGGAACTTGCCCTAAAAGAGGGCGGTATAGCCCCAGAAGAAGTGAACTACTTAAACGCACATGCCACATCAACTTCTGTTGGTGATTTGAGCGAAATAGCAGCGATTTCTAAAGTGTTCGACCGAAAAATGAAAAATCTTGTGGTAGGTGCGACAAAATCTATGACGGGCCACCTTATCGGTGGTGCAGGAGCTGTGGAGAGCGTTTTTGCAATAAAAGCAATTCAAGAAGGAATTATTCCGCCAACAATCAATACAGAAACGCTTGATCCTTTAATTCCTAAGGAATTGAAAATTGCTGGCCCAGAAGCTGAGGAAAGAAAAGTAAAGGCAGCCATGAGCAATACATTCGGTTTTGGAGGACACAATACTTCTGTTCTGTACAAGAGCTTTGAGGATTAGCTTTGCTCGACATTGACGGATAAAAAAATGGGCTGTCCTTTTATAAAGGCAGCCCATCAAATTTAAAAAGAAGGAATGTCTAGTAGCAGTATTTTCCTGCTTCGATCAAGCTCAACGCCACTTGTTGACGTGCATTTTTCGGATTAAACGGTGCGTGCTTAGTAAAGCGCTTCAATCCCATCATCATCATGCGGAGTTCATCGCCTTCCACGAAAGAATTGATGGCATCTTTACCTGCTTTATTCATTCGGTCGGTGGTGTCATATAGCCAAGTTTTAGTCATGGCAATTTGATCTTTAGCGGCATCTTCGCCCTTCATTTCCATTAATTTGAGTGTCCTCAAAATGGCAGATTCAGAAGCATATGTCCATATCGCCATATCAGCTATGTTCATCATTACCTCTTGTTCTTTGGCTAAAGTTTGAGACAATTTCTGAGCTGCGGCGCCAGCCACCATAAGAACACATTTTTTGAAGTTCTCAACCAGCATTCTCTCTTCAAACATTGGCTTTCCGTCATCTTCTGGAGATTCGGGAATCGACATGAGTTCATTAGCTACGCTCATGGCAGGGCCCATTAAATCAAGCTCGCCTTTCATTGCTTTACGAATGAGCATATCTACAATGAGCATTCGGTTGATTTCATTTGTTCCTTCGAAGATTCGGTTAATTCTGGCATCGCGGTACGCTCGTTCTACGCGAGTCTCCGCACTGTATCCCATTCCTCCATGGATTTGGACACTTTCATCCACAACGTAGTCTAATGCATCAGATGCCAAGACTTTCATCATTGCGCATTCTGCCGCATATTGTTCTATACCCTTGAGAGTTGCTTTGTTCTTGTCCATTCCGTCAGCAGTCAAAGCGTCAATTGCGTCTTGGATATTTTGAGTCGCTCGATAAATCGAACATTCTGCGACAAAAGTTTGAATAGTCTGCTCGGCTAGTTTGTAACGAATAGCTCCATATTTCGAGATTGATCTTCCAAATTGATTTCTTTCGAGAGCGTATTTTACGCTGTGATTAATGAGGTCTTTGTTTCCACCAACCGCACCGCCGCCTAGTTTGATCCGACCAATGTTCAAAATATTCAAAGCTATTTTGAATCCGTTCCCTCTTTGGGAAAGCAGATTTTCTACGGGTACCTTGCAGTCATTGAAAAATACTTGACGAGTAGAACTTCCTTTGATCCCCATCTTCTTCTCCTCGGGATTTAGAGTGATTCCACCATATCCTTTTTCCACGATAAACGCACTGAGGTCTTTGTCGTCATCTATTTTTGCAAACACAGTGAACAGGTCTGCGAACCCAGCATTTGTGATCCACATCTTCTGACCAGTAATGAGGTAGTGTTTACCATCCTCAGTCAGTTTTGCGGTAGTCTTGCCTGAGTTGGCATCAGAACCAGCGCTCGGTTCGGTGAGGCAATAACTTGATTTAAGTTGGCCTGACGCCAATCCTGGAATGTACTTTTTTTTCTGCTCTTCGTTACCGTAATAAAGGATAGGTAAGGTTCCAATACCAGTGTGACAGCTGTATGCTACAGAAAAGGAGTGTCCGGGGCCGAATACTTCTGCACCGAGCATGGATGTTTTGAAATCCATTCCAAGACCACCAAGTTCTTCGGGAACACTTAATCCGAGCATACCCAATTCTCCTGCTTTGTCTAGCAAAGAAGCCATAAGTCCTTCCTCCTGGTCGTCTATTCGGTCGAGATGGGGAAAAACCTCTGCTTCTAAAAAGTCTTGAGCACTTTTGGCGATCATCTTGTGCTCTTCACTCCACTCTTCAGGAATAAATATATCCGATGGCTCAGTTGTTTTGATAAGCCATTCTCCTCCTTTAATTGCTGTTTTCTTTTTTTCTGTTACTTCTGACATCTTCTTAAATTTTCTAGTTTAATAATTCAAATACTCCTGCGGCTCCCTGACCACTTCCTACACACATTGTTACTACTCCGTATTTGTTTTTTCTACGTCGCATTTCGTTAAACAGTTGTACACTAAGTTTAGCACCAGTGCACCCAAGTGGGTGTCCCAATGCAATAGCTCCACCATTTACATTCACGATTTCAGGATCTAGTCCGAGCTCACGAACGATGGCTACTGACTGCGAAGCAAAAGCTTCGTTTAATTCAAATAACTCAATATCATTTATTTTCAGACCCGCTTTTTCGACTGCCTTTGGAACAGCATGAATTGGTCCGACTCCCATTATTCTTGGTTCCAAACCTGAGACGTGGTAGCTCTTTAGTCGAGCGATTGGTGTGAGGTTGTGCTCTTTTAGAAACTGCTCTGAAACAATCATTGCAAAAGCGGCACCGTCTGATGTTTGAGAAGAGTTTCCTGCGGTCACGCTTCCTCGAGCATTAAATACAGGACGCAATCTTGACAGGGCTTCTATATTAGTTCCTCGACGAGGACCTTCATCCGTATCTACAGTGTAAGATTTAGTGGCTCGCTTTCCGTCTTGAACAAAAACCTCTTCAACTTCGATCGGAATGATATCATCCTTGAATCTGCCTGCGTCTATAGCCGCTACTGCTCGGTGATTCGATTGCATGGCAAATTGATCTTGTTCTTCGCGAGAAACCTTGTACTCCTTAGCGACGGCCTCTGCAGTGAGGCCCATACCCCAATACCAATCTGGATTGTTTTTGGCAACATCAGAATTTGGTACAAGTCGCCACCCACCAAAAGGAATCGGACTCATGCACTCCACACCTCCTGCGATGATGCAGTGAGATATACCTGAGTGAATTTTAGCAGAAGCGATAGCGATTGTTTCCAAACCTGAAGAACAATATCTGTTTACAGTCATGCCAGGAACCTTCTCCGTATCCATACTCATGAGAGAAATCATCCGACCAATGTTGAGGCCTTGCTCAGCCTCGGGAGTCGCGTTTCCCACAATAATGTCCTCAATCAAATCTTTGTCAATTTGAGGATTTTCAGCCATGATTTTTTTGATCACTGCTGCACCTAAATCATCAGGACGAGTGAATCGGAATACTCCACGAGGAGCTTTCCCCACTGCTGTTCTGTATGCTGATACTATATATGCGTTCATTTTTTTCGGGATTTAATTACGAAGTACTTTTCCTTTCTTCACGATACTTTCCAGTCGTTCGATTGTCTTTCTGGTCTGGCATAGTTCTAGAAAAGCTTTCCGCTCTAGCTTGAGCAGGTAGTCTTCAGAAACTTCTGTCATTTCAGAGAGATCGCCTCCACAAAGAACAGAACCTAGTTTTTCGGAAATAAGCTGATCGTGCTCAGACATGTAGTTTCCGCTCATCATACTATGGGCGCCGACATACACGATTCCCAAGCCTTCTTTTCCAAGGACTTTAATATCTGTTCGTTTGACTGGTTTAGTGTATCCTTTTTGGGCTATCAGTAGGGCTGATTGTTTGGCATAAGCCAATTGGTCATCTCTATTCACGACTACCTCGTCGGTTCCTTTTCGCAAATACCCGAGCTCAAAAGCTTCGTATGCAGAGGTCGATACTTTGGCTTGGCCAATTGTGAGGAATCTGTTCCGCAGAGTATTGATTCTGATGTCACCATCTTTGAATTCATCAGATGTGCGCGCTGCGAACTCTTTGGTTCCGCCACCGCCAGGGATTACACCTACACCGAATTCAACAAGTCCCATGTAAAGTTCTGCGTGCGCGATCACTTTATCAGCATGCAGACAAAGTTCACAGCCTCCGCCTAAGGCTAGGTTATGCGGTGCTGCAACCACAGGAATACTGCTGTAGCGCATACGCATCATGGCGTCTTGGAAGCTTTTTATCGCGAAGTCTAACTCGTCGAATTCTTGTTCGACCGCCATCATGAAGATCATTCCCACATTGGCGCCTGCGCTAAAGTTGTCGCCTGTATTTGAAACAACCAATCCTTTGTATTCGGCTTCCGCCAAATCGACCGCTTTATTGAGTCCTTCTATAACTTCACCGCCTATGGTGTTCATCTTCGTGTGGAACTCGATGTTCAAGATACCATCGCCAAGATCTTTGATGGTCGTTCCTGAATTTTTCCAGATGATTCCATCTTTACTAATATTATCGAGGAAGATTTGTCCATCGAGAGCGGGCACTTCTTTATACGATTTGCTCGCGACATCGTAGAAATACTTCGCGCCGTTTTCAATTTTGTAAAAAGAGGTGATTCCTGAATCCAGCATTTCTTGGATCCAAGGAGCGGTTTCGACGCCCTCCTTTTTCATATTCTTCATTGCTTTTGCTACGCCAATGGCGTCCCATTTTTCAAATGGACCCATTTTCCAGCCGAATCCCGCGCGAAGGGCAGCATCTATTTTGTAGAGCTCATCGCTTATTTCGGGAATGCGGTAAGAAACGTAGCTGAACAGACCATGAAAAGACTTGCGGTAAAATTCACCTGCCTTGTCCATTCCTGCGTAAAGCATTGGAAGTCGTTGAGCAAGGTTATCTATCGACTTGGTCATTTCCAAAGTCGGAAAACTTGCTCTCTCGCTGGGGCGGTACTCCATCGTTTTGAGATCGAGCGCCAGGATTTGCGATTTTCCGTCATCCCCTTTTACCTTCTTAAAGAAACCCTGATTCGTCTTACTTCCCAACCAGTTGCTTTCAACCATCTGGTTTACATAGGCTGGAATGGAAAATACATTATTTCGCTCGTCGTCGGGGCAGTTGTTTTTTACACCGTTAGCTACGTGCACAAGGGTGTCTAATCCAACTACATCTGCCGTTCTGAATGTGGCAGATTTGGCATGTCCAATAACAGGGCCGGTCAGTTTATCGACTTGTTCAACCGTTAGCCCCATTTCCTCTACTATATGGAATAGCTCCATAATGGAATAAACACCTACGCGATTTGCTATAAATGCTGGAGTGTCTTTGCAGAGAACGGTTTCTTTTCCTAAGAATCGAGAACCGTATTCCATTAGGAAGTCGATTACCGCTTGATCGGTATCTGGTCCTGGAATAATCTCGAGCAACCTCAAGTATCTCGGCGGGTTGAAGAAATGCGTTCCGCAAAAGTGCTTTTTGAAATCTTCGCTTCGCCCTTCATTCATGCTCTGAATGGGAATACCCGAAGTGTTGGATGTGATTAGTGTACCTGGCTTGCGGTACTTCTCTACGTTTACAAATACTTGTTGCTTGATGTCGAGTCGCTCAACTACGACCTCGATAATCCAGTCTACATCGGCAATTTTAGAAATGTCATCATCAAAGTTTCCAGTAGTGATTCTTTTGGCGAAAGCCTTCGAATAGATAGGAGAGGGGTTACTTTTCAGTGCAAATTGCAAAGCGTCATTTACTATGCGATTGCGCACAGCGGAGTGTTCAAGGGTAAGGCCTTTCGATGCTTCCTTCTCGTTTGGTTCACGGGGAACGATGTCGAGCAGGAGCACTTCAACGCCAATATTGGCGAAATGGCAGGCTATTCTGGAACCCATTACTCCTGATCCCAAAACTGCTACTTTTTCAATGGTTCGTTTGCTCATGGTTTGATTTACTATTTATCTGTTGGGGATAATTCGGTGTTATAAATGCTCGGATTGTCGAGCAGCTCATTGATTTGGTTCGATACTTCAAAGAAAGTTTCGAGTTTTTTGGTATCGATATTTCGGTAGACGTATTCGTTTAACTTGACAACAACTTCGCGCGAAGTTTCCCGGTATTTTTTGCCGTCTTCCGTTAGGTGAATCAGCACCAAGCGCCCATCGTTCTTATCTTGAGTTTTAAAGATGAGCCCCTTTTCTTCCATGGACTTTAGCGTGCGGGTGAGGCTTCTAGATTCCATACCCATTTTCGGTCCGAGTTTGGTGCTTGGCGTTCCATCCAAATCGATGTTCAAGAGTGCGTATCCCACAGACATGGTTCCACCAAATTTGGAGGCTTCCTGGTTGTAAATGCGGATGATCTTTTGCCAAAGCCACCGCAAGTGAAAATCTATTGTGTGTTGTGGTTTCATAATTTAGTACTATGCTAAGGTACTAATAAAAGGTATGCATGCATAACATATTTCTATGGAAATGGTTTGAGACACACTGATACTACCTATGGGTTTTCACGAAACCCGTCCGCACTGGCATCTGCTGGGATTTGTAAGTAGCGAGTTCCATGACTAAATGGAAATTTGACCTTGATTTGTTGAGCGTCAGTCTTGCGGTAGCTTTCAGCTAAACCAAATTCGCCTTGTCGGATGCATCTTTCTTTTTGAGAAATTTTCTTTCCAAGTCAATTGGGTTCTTCTAATTTTGAACTCGACTAGTGAGATTTATAAACCCAGTTTTATTTATTTGATTTCAAATGCAACTTGACAACGACGACTTTGCAATGGAAGGTTTGAGCCTTCTTGACCTGAGTGAAGAATTTGGTGCTCCACTATATGTATACAGCGGCGCCAAAATCAAAGAGCAATACCAAAAGCTCGCAAACGCATTTAAAGGTTTAGATGTCAAGATCAAATATGCCTGTAAGGCAAACTCGAATATCAATATTCTGAAATTACTGAAACAGGAAGGAAGCGGTATCGATGCTGTTTCTCTGAATGAAGTTCGTCTTGGATTGAAGGCTGGGTTTGATCCTCAAGAAATACTCTACACGCCCAACGGTGTTTCCATGGCTGAAATTGAGAAAGCAGTGGATCTCGGTGTTCATATCAACATCGACAACATCTCTGTCCTTGAGCAATTTGGTCACAAGTACCAGAACACTGTGCCGGTGTGTATTCGTATAAATCCCCATGTGATGGCAGGCGGGAATTCACATATTCAAACAGGACATATCGATTCAAAATTCGGAATATCAATTCACCAGATCAGGCATGTAATACGGGTGGTAAAGGCCAATAATATGGACATTGCTGGATTGCATATGCATACAGGATCAGATATTGTGGATGCCGAGGTCTTTACTCTTGCTGCTGAACTTCTATTTGAGGTAGCCATGAATTTTGATAACCTTAAGTATGTTGATCTTGGTTCGGGCTTTAAGGTGAGCTATCGAAAAGATGATGTGACCACTGATATTGATCGCCTAGGAAAAGTACTGGGAAAACGGTTTGAAGAATTCTGCGAAGCCTATGGCAAAAAGCTTGAATTGTGGTTTGAGCCAGGGAAGTTCTTGGTGAGTGAGGCTGGCGTTTTTTTAGTGAAAGTCAATGTGGTCAAGCAGACGGTTTCAACCGTTTTTGCTGGGGTGGACTCTGGTCAAAATCACCTTATTCGTCCGATGATGTACGAGGCCTACCATCATATATCGAATATAAGTAACCGCGGAGAAACGCAACGTGTCTATTCCGTAGTTGGCTACATCTGCGAAACGGATACTTTCGGATATGATCGAAAGCTAACGGAAGTGAGAGCAGGAGATGTTTTGTCTATTCGCAATGCAGGAGCTTACGGTTTCGCCATGGCTTCCAATTACAATTCACGGCTGAGACCTGCCGAAGTTTTGATCCTAGATGGAAAGTCTCATCTCATTCGAGAAAGAGAAAATTTTGAAGATTTGATGAAAAATCAGATTGAGGTTATCTGACATTCATTGGATTTAGTCAGCCCACTCGGCCAATTCCAACCAACGCTCATTCTGCGCATCACTTTCCTTGACTAACCCTTCTAGCTCGGCGGAAATCTTCATGAGCTCCTCGTTGTCATTAGTTGTTGAAAGCACTTCGGCAAGTTTTGCTTTTTTCTCCTCCAATTTTTCAATGCTTTTTTCTAGCTTTTCAAATTCGAGGCGCTCGCCATAAGTGAGTTTTATTTTTCCTGATTGCTTAGAACTGGAAGTAGCGACTTGCTTTTTCTCAGACGCTATTTCTTTGGATGAAGCTTTGTCTTCCATCCTCTTCTTTTCGCGGTATTGAGTATAGTTTCCTGGAAAATCTCGAACCGCACCTTGGCCTTCAAAAACAAAAAGGTGATCGACCACCTTGTCCATAAAGAATCGATCGTGAGATACCACAACCAAGCAGCCATCGTATGACTGCAAGTAGTCTTCCAGCACTTGCAGGGTATCAATGTCTAGGTCGTTGGTTGGCTCATCGAGCACCAAGAAATTTGGATTGGACATCAATACAGTCAGCAAATAAAGCCTTCTTTTTTCTCCTCCACTAAGAGTCGAAACAAGCTGCCAGTGTTTGTCTCGTGCGAAAAGAAATCGCTCGAGCATCTGTGTCGCAGAGAGCTTTTGCCCTTTATGTAGTTCGATAACCTCGGCAATATCGGTCACCACTTCAATGACCCGTTTTTGATCAGCACCGACTAGTCCGTTTTGGTCGTAATGGCCAAACTTCACTGTTTCACCTTGAACGATCTTTCCTTTGTCTGGCTCCAGTTCGCCCAAAAGCATTTTGACGAAAGTGGTTTTACCCGTTCCGTTTTTTCCAACTACACCGAGTTTCTCCTTTCGCTGGAAGTTGTATTCGAAATGATCTATAATCGTCAGGTCACCAAAAGACTTGGAGACCTTGTGAAACTCGACAATCTTAGAGCCAAGCCTTTCAGTTTTTACACCCAGTTCTACGCTGCTCTTATCTGTGCGGATAGATGCTTTAGCTTTGATACCATCGAAGGCATCTACCCTCGATTTGGATTTTGTTCCACGGGCTTTAGGCTGTCTTCTAATCCAATCCAGCTCTGTGCTCATGAGGTTTTTGGCCTTGTCTATGCTGCTGGCCAAACTGGCTTCTCTCTCCGCTTTCTTTTCTAGAAAGTAGGTGTAGTTTCCTTGATATCTCACCAATTCTCCCCGTTCAATCTCCAAAATATCCGAGCATACTCGATCCAAGAAGTAACGGTCGTGTGTAACCATCAATAGCGTGAAGTTTCCCGAAGCGAGCCATTTTTCCAGCCACTCAATGGTATCTAGATCGAGGTGGTTGGTGGGCTCATCCATAATAATGAACTCAGGTTCCTCAAGAAGCACTTTCGCCAGTGCTGCTCTTTTTCGCTGACCACCCGAAGCAGTATCGATTCGCATGTCGGTATTCTCGATACCAAGCTGTCCCAATATTTCGCGCACTCTCGCTTCAAAATCCCACGCATTGGTGTGATCCATCTCGTCCATTGCATGCTGCAAGGCATCAGAATCATCTGGATTCTGAATGGCTTTCTCGTATTTCTTAATGGCATCGGTCATGGGGTTGTCAGATACCATGATGGCATCAGTCAAACTCATGCCTTCAGCAAAAACGGGTTCTTGTGGTAAATACCCCACACGGACGCCGTTTCTAAATGCGATCTCGCCTGAATCAGCGGGCTCAGTCCCTGCAAGGGCTCTTAGGAGCGTTGTCTTTCCAGATCCATTGGGAGCAACGATGGCTACCTTTTCGCCCTTGGCCATGCCAAATGAGAAATTCTCAAAGAGCAGTTTAGGACCGTAGCGCTTGGACAGGTTTTCGACAGAAAGGACATTCATAGTGTGGGATGGTGTATTAAGTATAAGGTATGGGGAGATGTTACCAATTGATCATTTTGCGGCTGCAAAGAAATGCATTCCAAAGGGAACTATTTCGGGATCCAATTGCGAAAGGTAAAATGTGGGAAGCCAACCGTCAAAAGTTATTCTTCTACAAACTCTTCTTCCCACAAAATCTCAATTTCATCGGCGAGTCGCTGCATATCTGCTTCGCTCGTTCCGTCATAGAAACCACGAAGTCTTCGATCGGTATCCACTAGGATGAAGTTCTCAGTGTGAATGAAGTCTTGTTTGCCTCCGTCTCCTTCATCGAGCACGGCGAAGTAGCTTTTTCGCGCAAGCTCATATATGTGCTTTTTGTCACCCGTAGCGAGCATCCACCTTTCTGGATTGGCTTCATATAGCTCTCCATATTCGAATAAGGCGGCTACGCTGTCAATGTCAGGCGTAACCGAGTGGGAGAGGAACATCACTTCTGGTCGGTCGGCAAATTCTTCTTGCAAAACCGCAATGTTTCTGCTCATGATCGGGCAAATGGAAGGGCATGTGGCAAAGAAGAAATCGGCAACGTAGATTTTATTTTCA
>Ga0222668_1000394_pt1 | contig 28588 bp, 33 predicted proteins | sample AntAcemetagen728_FD_179823 | JGI IMG/M metagenome (GOLD analysis project Ga0222668, IMG submission 179823) | Saline water microbial communities from Ace Lake, Antarctica - #728 | ecosystem: Environmental > Aquatic > Non-marine Saline and Alkaline > Saline | place: Antarctica: Ace Lake... | reverse complement strand
CGGGTTTCGAACCGCCGACGCCAGAAAAGTCGCTTTGTATCATGCACTTGGAAAACTTCCCGAACCGACTTTCACCCACAGTTTTTTTTGAGCAGGCATAATTTGATATAAATGGTAGCGTGATGTGAATCAATTTGTTACGAGCTAATAAAACATGTGTTCGCCTCAATGGCATTGAGGAGGTCAGCGGTTCGATCCCGCTAGGCTCCACTTTTTAATCAAGAGCCCCCAACAGCCTTATTTTTACGATTTCTATTTAAGCGAATACTATTGAATCGTTCTCGGTGGAGGAGCCGATAATGAGACGCGCGAGAGCGTCCGCTCCCCGAAATTTTTAGCAATGGAAACTTTGAATCAATGGCTGGGGGCTATCAACGGGATCGCCTGGGGATATGTCCTTGTGTACTTCCTTCTGGGAGCGGGATTCTATTTCACTATTCGCACCCGATTCATCCAGGTGCGTCTCTTTGGCCGCGGAATTTACGAGATGCTGGCCGGATTCCGCCACCGCAGCCCCGGTGATATTTCTCCATTTCAGGCCTTCACCACTGGGATGGCCAGCCGGGTGGGCGTGGGTAACATTGCCGGGGTAGCCATCGCCATTTCCTTGGGCGGTCCTGGAGCGGTCTTTTGGATGTGGGTGACTGCGCTTCTCGGAATGGCGAGTTCTCTGGTCGAATGTACCCTTGCCCAAGTCTATAAGGAACGTCATCCGGACGGGACTTATCGCGGAGGACCGGCTTACTACATCCGGACCGGGCTTGGTCAGCACTGGCTGGCGATTGCCTTCGCCTTGTCACTCCTGCTCGCGTTTGGCTTTGTCTTCAATGCCATCCAGAGTAATACGATTGCTGCGGTGATGCACGAGACCTATGGGATTCCTCCCTGGAGCGTCGGTCTCGCACTGGTCGTCCTGACCGCGCCTATCATCTGGGGCGGGATTCGCAAGGTGGGTTTGGTTTCGGAGTTTCTCGTTCCGATTATGGCCGGATTCTATTTCATTCTCACCCTGGTTGTTTTGGTGAAAAATTGGGCTGCGGTTCCCGGTGTCATCGGATTAATCTTCGAGAGTGCCTTCGGATTTGGTCCGGCCGCCGCCGGGTTTGTCGGGTATTCGGTCGCCCAAAGCATGATGATGGGGGTGCGGCGGGGGCTCTTCTCCAACGAGGCCGGAATGGGATCCGCGCCCAACGCGGCCGCCGTTGCCAATACCGATCACCCCGCGACCCAAGGCTTTTTGCAAATGTTTGGCGTCTTTCTTGATACGGTCGTTGTTTGCTCGTGTACGGCCTTTATGATTCTTCTTTCCGATGCCTTCACGCCGGGCCAAACGGTGGAGGGAGTGCGTTTGACTCAAGAAGCGCTGGCTGGCGAGTTGGGAGCGTGGAGTCGACATTTCCTCGCCGTGGCGATCTTCTTTTTCGCTTTTTCCTCGGTGATTGGAAACTACGCCTATGCGGAAGGCAATGTGGACTTCCTCGTCAAGAACCGGAAGCTTCTCTATGGATTTCGCGTGCTCGTTCTGGGAGTGGTCTATTTAGGGGCGGTGGCCAAGGTGGAGTTGGTCTGGCAAATGGGTGATCTCAGTCAGGCCCTCATGGTGGGGATCAATCTCGTGGCCATTTTAGCTCTCTCGGGTGTCGCTTTCAAAGTTCTCAGGGACTACGAACAGCAGCTTCAAAGCGGAATTTCCCGCCCGACTTTCACCCGAGATCAAATCCCGGACCTGGAGCAGAGCCTGCCTCAAAATGTCTGGCCAAGGGGAGCACCTTAACCACTTGATTCCAACAAAGTTCCTCGGTCCGGGAATCGGCGGAGGGCTCTGGCCCGGTCAGCCGCGTACGCTTCCCGGATCAGGCAAAATAGTCTTTGATGCCTTCGAGAACATTGGAGGCTGCGATTGAGGCCAAAATCAATCCCATCACCCGGCTGACGATGCTGGCTCCTCCGGGTCCAATCACCCGCGAGATCGGAGCCGAAGCCAACATGAGCAGGTAAACGATCCCGACCACGAGAATGGCCAGCACGGCAACGATCGCTTGTTGTAAGATCGAGTGACTGGAATTTTCGGTTAACAAAACCACCGCCATCATCGCGCCGGGCGAGGCAATCGAGGGTGTCGCCAGGGGAAAAATGGCGACGTCCTCTGCTGAGCGAATGGAGTGGAGTTCTCCCTCGGGTTTGCTCTCCCCGAAAACCATGGTGAGGGCAAAGAGGAAAAGAATCAGTCCCCCGGCAATTTGGAAAGCGAGGAGGGGGACGCCCATGGCCCGGAGGAGGATTTCTCCGACGACGATAAAGAAAATGAGAATGCCTCCGGCGGTGAGGGCGGCCAGACGGGCCACCTTCCGGCGTTCGGCGGGAGTGAGGTTCTTGGTCGAGGCAATGAAGACAGGGAGAGTGCCGATGGGATCAATCACCGCCCAAAGGAGGACAAAGGCGCTGAGAAGTTCGGGAAAACTTGGCACGCGGGTTATCCGGCAATCAGGTCGGTGACGTAGGAAGAGGGCTGGAAGTTTTCGATGATGATTTTGGTCTCGCCGTTGCGATGGAGGCGGACCTGGGTGACGAGGATTTCGGGGGTTTTGTGGGGCGCGAAAAGGATATCGTCGTGGGTCGCGTTCTGGTGGTTGGAGAATTTGTCCGGGGTGAGAGGGCCTCCGAGATGGTCGCTGCGGCCAGTGGCCACATGGACGGTGCCGCGGATTTTCTCATCCTGGATGTCACGGCCGGAAACGGGGAGGATTTGGGTGCCAAAGCCGAGTTCGCCGAGTTCGCCGGTGACGGGATCACTGGCGAGTTTTTCGTTGTGAAGGCGGATGGTTTCCGCGTTTCCAGAGTGGAGGATGGCCTTTTGGATCCGGCCGTCGGCGACTTTCATCAGGCCAAGGGTCCCATCTTCGTATTTCAGTGGGAATGTGCCGCTGGCTCCGGTGGGAACATAATAAATTTCCCCGGCCGGGAGGTTGGCCACGTCGGGTTCGGACCCGCGGCAGAGCCCATGACTCTTCTGGGCCTCTTGCTGGCCGAGTTCGAGGCGGAGGGTGTGGGAGGCGTCGTCGAGACGGAAGTCGATTTCTGCCCAGTCAGATTTGGTCATGCCGAGGCGCATTTTTTCCGCATCGCGGCTGACGTCTTCATAATTGACTGACAGGCCGGAGGAGAGGATGACGGGATTGAGGCCATGGAGGGTGGCTCCGCGGAAGCCGAAGGTTTTGGCCTGCGCGGTTAGTGGCGCGGTGGCGGAATAGGTGGAGACGCAGAGGATGATGTCGTAATGAGGGTAGATCTCCTTTTCGAGGCTGAGTTCGCGGCCATCGAGGGCAATGGCAAGGTCAGGCAGGTCGAGGTTGCTGCCGCCAGTGATGGCATAGGCGAAGATTTCGCCCCCTTGAAGTTCGAGCTCTGCCAAGGTGCCGTTTTTCAAGGCCTCATAAATGTGGGTGACGGCGTTGTGTTGGATGGTGAGAGCGGGATCCTGAAGAAACTTGAAGTCCGTGATGTCTTGAGGATCTTCGAGATCGATGAGGACACAGACCTTTTGTCCCGCAGAGGGGGCGAAGGTGGACCGGAGGAGTTCAGTCAGGCTGAACGGAGGAAACTTGCGTGCGGCGGCTTGCTCGGAGATGGTCATGACCCGCGCAGGTTAATGCGGCTGGCCCGGAAGAGCAAATAATATGCACTGGAAAAATATATTGGAATGGTGGAAGGCGCACCGGCCGGATCAACGGGCGGAGGAATTTCTTGTCCGTCACGGGGCCTGGTTCGTGGCTTTGTTTGCCGTCGTTTATTATGGTTCCTATCTGCGGAAGGGCCTGAATCTTGGGGGTGAGGGCGGCACCGTGGCGGTGATCGCCATGCGCCTGATGGAGGGTCAGAGGCCATTGGCCGATACGTTCCTTGGATACAATGTGATGTGGTTTTGGCCGGTGGCCTGGGTCTTTGAATTGACGGGACCCAACTACGTGGCCCTGCGGGTCTTCTTTTTTGCGCTTTGTACTCTGACCGGAGTGATGGCGTATTTGGTCGTTCGTCGGGTCACGGGGAGCGGGTGGTACGCGACCTTGGCGGCCCTCGGGCCGGTGCTCATTCCCGGAATGATGTTTCGCAACTACATGGGGTTTCTGGCGGTTTTGAATATGCTCACCTTGTTGCAGGCCTATGTGTTTGTACAGCCCTCGACGCGGCGGCGGTGGCTCTGGATCGCCACGGCGGGTGGGGCGTTGGGGTTGACGTATTTGATCCGGATCGATGTGGGGGCTTTTTTCACCGTCATCACCCTTGGACTTCTGGTCCTTTATCCCCTGGGCGTTCGGGGGAGTTTCCGTCGCCGCGCGGCGACGGCGCTCGGGGCGCTGGGGCTTACGGCGGTGCTTTTTGTTGCCACCCATACGCCATTTTACCTCGATGCCCGTCAGCGTGGCTATACGGAGGAATTTGTCGGACAATACACGGGCTGGATCAATTTGGTCCGCTACCTCGCGCAACAGGAGGCGGCCGCCTTGCAGGCAAAGGGTGCGGTTGGAAATCCGGCGGTCGCGGAACCTTCAGTTCACTCCGGGGCATCACTTCCGGCGACGGCGGTCCCTACCGAGGAAGCGAAAGATCAACGGGACATCGAAAGTGAGGACTATTTGCAAAAGAAGGGTCTCGAGGATTTGGCCAAAGCCTCCACGTTTTATGATCAGGCTTTTATTTTCATCACTTACGGGCCGATCGTGGTCGCAGTGGCGATCGTGTTCCCCATGGGCGTGTTGTTGCTCTTTGCCCTGGTGCGGGCGGACGAACCCCTTCGGCGCGAGTCCTTGACGGTCTTGATCGCGACCGGATCGGCCTTAACGCTGTTCCCTCAGTATTTCTTTTTTCGGCCGGATACGCCGCATCTTTCCGAGTTCATGGTGCCATTCATGGTGGCGATGGCATGTGCGTCCTGGGTGGCGGTGCGAAGGGCGAAGAATCGGGCGCTTTGGGTCAGGCTGGCCGCATGGGCCCTGGCCGGGTTGTGTCTGATGGATGGCGGACTCTATTTCTACCATTCCTTTCCCAAGGATTCGGCCGGCACGATCGCGGCGAGGCGGAAGCGGACCCATGAATTGGTGGCGGAGAACGGCGTGCGGGTCGATTTGAAGCGGCAGACCCGAGACGAGTTGCAGCAGTTGTGTGATTTGATCAAGAAGCATACCCGGCCGGGCGACTATGTGGTTTGTTACCCCTACGCGCCGACGATCAACTTCATGACCGATCGCCCTTCCTATGAGTACAATCTCTATGTCGATAATGCCCATAATGTTTCCCGTTTTCACGAGGAGACCATGGCCGAGTTTGCCCGCTTTCGGCCGGCGGCGGTCCTGATTGACAATCGGGCCATCAACCAAACCGAGGACTCGCGGTTTCAAAACTGGGCAGCCGAGACCTATCGCTGGCTGCAGGAAAACTATCGCTCACAGGGCGTCTTCCGGAAACAGGAACTCTTCCTCCGGCCGGATCTGGTGGGGGAGAAAGAGAAAAGCTAAACGCGGAAGGTGGAAGACCTCGGAACGAGTTTCCTGGTCCTTTGCATAAGCGAGGATCTTGGCCCCCTTGAATCCCGAATTCTGAATCCTTTTTTGGTAGTGTCCTAATTTGATCCCGCACATTCAACGTATCAAGAGATCTGAATTTATTGATATATGAATTTATTGATATATTGACATGTTTCGTATTTTGTGCGAATGGACTTTACCGCTTTTTACCTAAACGTCCCACCCCGGTGATAAGAGCCCTCGGGCTCTCTCGAAAGAGTAGCCGGGGTGGTCATTTTTCAGTAGTAGTATCGTGATCCACGCTGAAAAATGTCATAAACGCTGCGAATAGCTGGCTTAATTATTCCGATTGGACGGACTTCCCCCATCAAGGATTTATGAATTGCCCAAGTGCAATAATCTGTAATCTGAATGTCGAAGTTTGATTTTGCTGCGTGGTAGATCACTCGATATTTCGCTCTTGTTGGAAGCATTCGAGAGAGGGTCTGCTTCACCGCTTTTTTGATAGCATTTTTTTGCTTTCCGGTATGCAGCGCCGCAAGAAACACCAGTACCTCTTGATATTCGGAAAGACGATATTGTCTCAAGACGTATCGAAGCAGGTATCCGAGCATTTCGGGATAGAATCGCTCAAGAGCCTGCAATGCAGGGCCAGTTTTTCTCTTTTCGATAACCACGGAATCGACCGAGATCCCATCCAGTTTCGACCGGATCACGTCAAAAACCCTGTTTCGCACAGATTGCCTATCCTCGGTTGCGTGAAAAAATTCCCCCACATCTTCCCTTGATTCCAAGAGATCGTATCGCAAGTCGTGAAGTTCCTTGAACGCCTCGAATGGACGTTCCTTTGTTACGCTCGTCAGCAGGAAATATTTCGACCCTTTTTCCGAAAAATTGAAGTCTCCAGACTCATCCAGAAACACATAAAGAAACCTATCTGCCATAACCCGTGCCACTTGACTTGCTTTTTGCGGAAATCGCCACATCCAAAACGGCAGTAGATCGAAGGTGGCCGTCTTCCACGTATCCCCAGGCATGGCAACGTTTCGCCTTTTGGTGGCCTATGAGATCAAAGGTTTCAACTTCCCCATCCCACGCCGTCTTGCCCTCCAGCGTGGCGGTAACGCTGGTGGATTTATGGACGCTATCACACCCATGAATGGCCTTGGTCGCCTCTTGTCGCTTTTGAATGTAGTCAGGAAGCATTGACTAGATCAGACACCGTCCAGCCGGAAGTTTCAACTCCTGCGGCCATTGCTGGCGTCAGCATAGGCTCCCATGGCATCGCTAGATAGCTGAATGCGGTTTTTCAGGCGGGACGCAAGGTCGCCCATGAAAACCTGGACCGTCACTACCCAGTCATTGAGACAACGGATCTTGGATTTGAGATAGAGACGACAATCAGGAAGAAGAAATAGAATGAAATGGGGGAGGCTTGGTGCTGCGCACGGTTCTACACCTATTGCTGCATGGGGTTCAATTCCCCACACCTACAAGCCACCCGCCGTCCCTATTTTGCCTCCCATTTTGCCTTCTATCAGGGGTTGCCTTTTTGAGGCCCTTGACACCTTTCGTTTCCGCTCGCACTCTCTGGTTAAATCTATGAGTCGCAAAGGAATCTTATTGGCGGGAGGGTCCGGGTCGCGGTTGGATCCGCTCACCCGCATTGTCTGCAAGCAATTACTGCCGATTTACGATAAGCCGATGATCTATTATCCGCTCTCGGTTTTAATGCTTGGGGGGATCCGGGAGGTTTTGGTCGTTTCCACTCCGAAGGATCTGCCGGTGATTCGGGCGCTTTTCGGGGATGGTTCACAATTGGGGTTGAAGATTGAATATGTCGAGCAACCGAAGCCTGAAGGGATTGCCCAGGCGTTCCGGCTGGGGGCGGATTTTTTGGCCGGGGAGGGGGCGGTCCTTATTCTCGGAGACAATATTTTTCACGGCCGCTTGGATTCTTTTCGGGCGGCTTTGGCCCGGGAAGAGGGGGCGACCATTTTTGCCTGTCCGGTCCGCGATCCCGAACGCTATGGCGTGGTGGAGTTCGATGGGGAGGGGCGGGCCGTTTCCATCGAGGAAAAACCGGTTTCACCAAAGAGCAATCATGCGGTGCCGGGACTCTATGTCTATGATGGTCAGGTGACCGCCATCGCCCGGGACATGCGGCCTTCGGACCGGGGGGAGCTGGAAATCACCGACGTCAACCGGGAATACCTCCGGCGGGGAGAGCTTTTTGTGGAACCCCTGGGACGCGGCGTGGCGTGGCTCGACACGGGTACGCCCGAGAGCCTGATGGAAGCGTCCAATTATATTGCGATCCTGGAGCACCGTCAGGGGATGAAAATCGCCTGCCTGGAGGAAGTGGCCCTGCATATGGGATTTATTGATCGGGCGGCCTTTGACCACATGGTGTCGGCGCTGCCAAAAAACAGCTACCGCGCTTATTTGGAAGAATTGCCGAGGTAGGCGTCCCACTCCGGTGGGAGAGGAAGGGATTCGATAGAGGAGGCCATCCGGCCTTCGGAGTCCGGCCCAGATGGTGTCATTGTCCATGGCACCGATTGTTATACCGGTCAGGCGATGGCTTCAAGCCCCGCCTGAGGCTTCTCTGAGCACCTCTTCGTAGGCGGCCACGGCCGCCGAGAGTTCGAAGTTTTTTGCCAGCCGCAACGACGCATTTTGCATCGCGGCCAGCTGGGCGGGATCGCCAAGGATCCGGCGGAGTCCGGCCACAAAGGCTTCCACGGTGAGATCGCAGAGCAAGCCGTTGGCGGGTTCTGCTGTCCCCTCCACCAGATCCTGCATCCCGCCGATGGCGCTGCCGAGGATGGCCAACCCGTGCTGGAGGGCCTCGACGCCAACCAGAGGCAAACCTTCGTGGAGCGAAGTCATCAGAAGAATGTCCGCCCGGGCCATGAGGGCGGCGACCTGTCCGCCCTCCAGCCAACCGTGGAGGGTCACGCGATCAGCAAGCCCGAGGCGGGTAATTTCGGCCCGGAGGGCATCGCCGAGCGGGCCTTCTCCGATGATGTCCAGACTCCAGGACAAATCGGAAACTTGGGCCATGGCTTGGACGGCAAGAAGAGGATTTTTTTGGATGCTGAGGCGGCCGACAAAAACCAGGCGCGGGGCCATGGGCGCCGGAAGGGGACGGGAAATTTTCCCTTCGGGGGGCACCACGCCATTGCGAATAATGATGGGATCCAGGGCGTATGCTTTTCGGGCCAGACCAGCGACGAAGGAACTCACCGCCGTCGTGCGGGCGGCCCCCTTCCACAAGATTCTAGCCAACGGGTTCACCAACCGGAAAAGCCCGGCGGTTTGTTCCGGCACGCCTCCCGGCACATCGCCGAGGTGGGCGGTGAGCACATAGGGAATGCCGGTGAGCCAGGAGATGGCAAACGCAAGGGCTCCGGTGGGCACGGCAAAGTGGGCGTGGATCACGTCCGGTCGCCAGGAATGAGCAAGGCGCAGAGCGGGGAAAAAACTGGTGAGGAGATAGAGCGCCATCTCCGGGACAGAGCAGGTGTCTTCCCGTTTTCGAAATGAGCGGGCGCGGAGGATTTCGACGCCGTCCCGCATCTCCCGGGCGGGGAGGTGAGACATCCCCGCGGTTTGCACGCGGATGGTGTGTCCGCGTTCGACGAGGCCGCTGGCGACCTGGGCGGCCACTCGCCCGCCGCCTCCTCCCATGGGGGGATATTCGTAGCAAAGAAGGAGAATTTTCAAGAAGTGGGAACCTTGGCGACTTTGGCCAAGGCCGCGATTGCGTCCGGATATTCCGCCCAGAGGGAACACCAGCCCCGGACATGTTCGGCGGCTTCGCTTTCGCCACCCCAGGCGATCATATCCGGGGGGTCCTTGGGGAGAGATTTGCGGCCGAGAAGAAATTCGACCACATGAGGATTGCCTTTGAGCGCTTTTTTCATCGCGGTCCGGCTGGCTTCTTTATCTCCGCGCATCCACTCCAAAAGTACGGTGCCATAGACCATATCGCAGGAGGCATCGTTGGGGAATTTCTTCAGCAAGGCGGCGGCTTCGGGCAGCATTTCTTCCATCAAATACGAGGCGAAGAGAAGTTCGCGGATCCCCTGATTGTCATGGGGATTCAATTCCAACATCGCCTCCCAATGAGCCACGCTCTCCTCGTGACGTCCGAGCATCCAGAGCGTTTTGCCCAGCCCGGCCCGAGCCCGCATATAGGGGCGGGTTTCGTGAGCACCCCAAAATACTCCGCGATAACTCTCGAAGGCCTCCGGTCCCAATGCGCGCTCTCCCGCTTGGATCCCCTGCTCATAAAGAAAAAGGGCCGCTTGGTGGCTGTCGGCCTCATTTTCTGCCAGGAAGACCCAGGCATCGGCGCAATCTTTGCTGATCTTCAGCGCCTTCTTGGCCAGGGCGATCGCCTTCTTGTGGGTGGGTGCCTCGCAGGCATCCCAGATCATTTCCTGGGCCCGGTCGAGGGCCGAGGCATTCGCGTCGGGCCCGGGAAGTTTGCCGGGATCCAGGGATCCTGATTGCAGTTGCTCATTCAAGAAAGCGTTGGTTTCCTCGATCGAGGAAAAATTCTGACTGCCGATGAGACGTTGTACTTCCTTCATCATCCGTTCCCTATCGGGGAGAGGGTTTCTGGCGGGAGCTTTCCGTTTTGACATCATGTCATTTCAACAGACTTGTCCCGGTGGACAAGTCACGAATTAGAAACTGCGCCGCTTGAGCCACTCATCCAGAGTCAATTGGCACCAGAGAAAGAGGCGTTCGTCCGAGCGCCCGGCGCGGTGGCTGGCCAACCGTTTCTGAACGATGGGCGTCGTTGAGCTCGGGGCAATTCGTCCACTGCGAAACCAGGCTCCGACCGGGGTGCCGAAGCCTTTTTTCTTCCGGTGGAGAATGTCGGCGGGCAGGACGGGCTCGAGGGCTTTTTTGAGGAGAAATTTCGTCGTGCCCTGCCGGAGTTTGTAATGGCCGGGCAGGCGGCGGGCAAAGTCAGCCACTTCGATGTCAAGGAAGGGGCTGCGGGCCTCGAGGCCATGCATCATGCTGGCGCGGTCCACCTTGGCGAGAATGCCATCCTGGAGGTAAATTTCGGTGTAAAACTGAAGCGTGCGGTGGAGGAGGTCCGGCTGGGGACAGGAGTCCCACAGCGCAATCGCTTCCGAATAGACGTCTTCGACATCGACCGGTTGATTGAAAATATCGCCGAGTTCGTCGGGAGCCAGGGCGCCGAGCCAGGCCGGATTCCAAAGCGGAGCGGGATGGGAAACGCCGCTGAGCCCTTTTTTCATTTTAAAATCAAAACTGAGGTTGGCATGCGAGACCGGGAGCCGTCCCGCCAGCGCCCGAATCGCGTGGTGGAGGGGGCGGGGCATCCAGCGGGCATAGGTCTCGGCTTGGTGGAGTCCGCGAAAGGTGTCGTAGCCAGCGAAAAGCTCGTCGGCCCCATCTCCGCCGAGCGCCACGGTGACGTGTCGGCGGGTGAATCGGCTGAGGAGCCAAGTCGGCAAGAGCGAGTTGTCGCCCTGAGGTTCATCCAGTTTGTCGAAGATCTCGGGAAGGACTTCGCAAGCGGTGTCGAGATCAAGGGTTTCGCAGGCGTGGTTGGTCCCCAAATGTTCGGCCACCCGGCGGGCGTAGGAGGATTCGTCAAAAGTGGGCTCGGAGAACCCGATGCTGAAGGTGTGGAGGTTTTCCGCGCCGACGTGACGGGCTGCGAACGCCGCCACCGCGGACGAGTCGATTCCCCCGCTGAGAAAAACGCCCAGAGGCACATCCGACATCAACCGGCGCTGAACCGCACGATCGAGGAGTTCCCGCAGTTCATCAGCCAAGCTCTCCTCCGAGCGACGGGCCAGAGCCTCATCTTCGACCAGTTCATAGCGCCAGTAGCGTTTGACCACGGGTGAGCCTCCGGCTTCGAGGATGAGGTTGTGGCCGGCGGGCAATTTCCAAATGCCGTCCACGATGGAGTGGGGCGCGGGGATGAGGGCGTAGGCAAAAAATTTGAGCAGCGCCTGCCGGGAGACGCTGCGAGGAGCCTGGGGGTGTTCCAGCAAGGCGGTCAGTTCGGAGGCGAAAGCAAAGACGCCCTGCCGGTGAAACCAATAAAGCGGTTTTTTGCCAAAGCGATCCCGGCTGATGAAGAGCCGCCGCTTCGCCGCATCCCAGAGCGCAAAGGCCCACATCCCATTGAGACGTTCGACAAAGGCTTCGCCGTATTCGCGGTAACCGTGGAGGAGAACCTCGGTGTCCGAGTGGTCGGTTTGAAAGACGCAGCCGCGGGACACCAAGTCGGCCCGGAGTTCGAGCTGGTTGTAAATTTCGCCGTTAAAGACAATGACCTGCCGACCATCGGCGGTCGCCATCGGTTGGTCCCCGCCGGCTAGATCGACGATCGAAAGACGACGGTGACCGAGATGAAGACCTTCGGTCGAATCGACAAAAAACCCTTCGGCATCGGGCCCCCGATGCGCGATCCGTTGGGTCATCCGCTCCAAATCCTGGCGGTTCCCCGCCCCCAAAAATCCGGCTAGGCCACACATGACGAAGTGGGAAGCGGGAGGTGGGAAGTCGGAAGTGGCAGCACCGTGAGTCGGAGCTGAGCTTCCCGTCGGAAAATGACTTCCGACTTCCGACTCCTGACTCCCGACTTCATCACAAGTTCTTGAGATCTTTGACCAGGTAGATGGCCTTATTTTGCGATTCGTGGAAGGTACGGGTGATCATTTCCGCCAGGAGGCCCATCAGGACACAGAGGATCCCGGTCATGAAGGAAAAGACCGCCATCATAGGGAGTGGCGTTTGGCTGTAATAGTAATTTTCCACGTAGCGCATGTAGAACGTCCAGAGAGTAAAAAGTCCGGAGGCCGCAAAAAAGATCAGCCCCCAAAACCCGAAGAGATACATGGGCTTGAGCATGTATTTATCAAGAAATTTGACCGTGATGAGATCCATGAGGACCTTGACCACGCGTTCGAGTCCATATTTGGACGAGCCGGCAGTGCGGGCGTGATGGCTGACCGGGATCTCCGTGATGCGGGCGCCGTGCCATTTGGCGTAGATGGGGAGGAAACGATGCATCTCCCCGTAAAGCCGTACCCCTTTGATCACTTCGGCCCGGTAGGCTTTGAGCGAACAGCCAAAATCATGCAAGCGCACCCCGGAGACTGCAGAAATGAGTTTATTGGCCATGATGCTGGGGAAATTGCGTTGCAAGGCATTGTCCTGACGGTCTTTCCGCCAACCCGAACACACATCGTACCCTTCTTCCAAAGTGGCCAGCATGCGGGGAATGTCTTCGGGATCATTCTGCCCGTCCCCATCCATGGGGATGATGACGTCGCCAGACGCGAAATCAAACCCCGCCATCATGGCGGCGGTCTGACCAAAGTTTCGCCGAAAATGCACCACCTTCACTTCGGGATGTTTGCTGGCCAGCTCATTGAGGAAATCGGCGCTGCCGTCGTGGCTCCCATCATTAACAAAGATGATCTCCCACGGCTCTCCGTGGCGGACCATGACGGCCAGGACCTTGTCGAACAAGGGTCCCAGCGAATCGCGCTCGTTGTAAACAGGGATGGTCAGTGAGATCATTGAGGGCCCAATTTTAGCCACGGATGGCGGCGATTGACACGGATAAAAAGAGATCTTCCGGATCTCGTCCTTCAAATATTTCATTTTTTCTTGAAACATATGAAGAATGAGGGCAAAAGGACGTTCTATGTTGGCTGCGCCGATCAAAAGTTCGGAAAACTCTTCGTCCACTCCCCGCCTTTCGGAATTGGAGATCGAGGCGATTGAGATGTTTATTAATTTTCTGAAGTTGATCGGGCTGCCCAAATCTGTGGGAGAGATTTACGGGTTGCTTTTTGTCTCGCCGAAGCCGCTGGCGATGGACGCCCTCATGCAGCGTTTGCAGATCAGCGGCGGAGCGGCCAGCCAGGGATTACGACTTTTACGGTCCTTCGGGGCGGTTAAAGTGAGTTACGTGCCGGGAGATCGTCGAGACCATTACGTGGCCGATTTGGATTTGAGCAATTTTGCCACGGTCTTCATCAAGGATGAATTGCAGCCCCGGATGGATCGGGCCCTGGATCGGATTACTCGGATGGAAGAACTGTCCGAGGATATGAGTGCAGCCGATCAAAAAGTGGCTCATGCTCGAATCGAACGCCTCAAACACTGGATGGAGAAAGGGCGAAAAATGCTGCCCTGGATATTGAAGTTTCTGGTTCGATAAACCGGGAGAATTCCCTTTTGGACGAAAAATCGTCCGAAACCCGAAAATAGTGGGAAAAAACATCATAAAAATAGCCGAAAAGGTCTCGTTTTTACACGAACGACCAAGGGCGGCAGCATGTCCGCAAGGCACGGGAGAGGCGGGCCATGCGTTCTGAAGCCACCAAAGCCAAAGTGGAACTGTGGATGCGGACTCTTGGCGCTAAGCTGCGTTTTCCGCTCAAAATCTATCTTGTGGGTGGGGCCACCGCCGTTCTCGAAGGATGGCGGGACACAACGATTGATATCGATCTCAAGGCCGAGCCGGAAGTTTTGGGCTTTTTTGAAGCGATTGCCGAATTGAAGGAGTCCCTTGACGTGAATATTGAACTTGCAAGCCCGGAGCAGTTTATTCCTGAGCTTCCCGGTTGGCGGGAGCGCAGTCCATTTCTCGCCCGTTTCGGAGTGACCGACTTTTACACGTATGATTTTTACTCCCAAGCGCTTGCCAAGCTCGAGCGCGGACACCCTCGTGACCTCGGCGATGTGAGGGCCATGCGGAAGGCCGGGAAGATTGAGCTCACCCAGTTGCGGGGACTGTTTCAGCAAATTGAACCCTTCCTCCTTCGCTTTCCGGCTATTGAGCCCTCCACTTTCGGTGCTTCGGTCGATGCCTTTTGTGCAGAAAAAGGGAAATCATGAGTGTTCACCCCATTCTTGAAGGTTTGCCTTGCCGAGACGAAATACTTCAAGGAATTCACGATCTGGAAAATTCACTGGTGACCCGGGCGGCCTGTCTTGCCAGCATGAGCTCACCAAGACTTCGACGCGCTGGCCTTCTCCAATCCGACACCAAGATCATTCCTGAAGCTGAACGAAAGCTCTACCGCTTTCTCCAAACAACTCCAGGCAATGCCTATGGCCACTACAATGCGCTGGGACGCGAGTTGGTGAGCTTTGAGCATGGACTCGATGCCCGCATGAAGAAAATGATGAATGATGAATGATAAAGGAGAGGTCCTTGGAATGCCTCGCCTTGACTACAAACGTTTCGTTCAATCTGAAAACCATCGGCGTTCATCGGCGTCATTTGAAAGCCTGGCTGTCGCTTGGCGTTCGTTGCAGGCGGTTGAAACTTCTGCCGGATTCCCATGAAGCGCGAACCTAATACCTTTGCCTTTTTGTCTCTTGCGTCATTTTAAGTGCTACTCTAGTGTCACTCCATGAAGGTGGAACTCGTCACAAATTTGAAGCGCAAGGCCACCGAAATTCTTGCCGGCTTGGCAGACGATCAAGAGCCCGTCTTAATTACACAACACGGTCGGCCGGCCGCCTATCTGCTCGACGTTTCCCTGTTTGAGAGGATGGAAGAGCGCATAACGCTTCTTGAGGGGATCGCGCGAGGCGAACGGGCGATCACAGAGGGACGAGTGGTCGGTCACAAGGAGGCGAAGAAACGCATGAAACGGTGGCTCAGTTAATTTGGACCGAGCCGGCTCTTTCCGATCTGGAGGCGATTGCCGATTATATCGCCTTGGATGATCCCGCCGCGGCGTCCGAATTCGTCGCGAAGGTTTTCCTGCATGTTGAGCAACTTGCCGCTTACCCAAAAAGCGGCTCCCTCCCGAAGGAACTCCGACCAAATCAAGTCTATCGTCAGATTATAGAGAGACCGTGCCGGATCTTTTATCGGATCTCAGAATCTAAAATCTACATCGTTCATGTCATGCGCAGTGAAAGGATCCTCCGTCGTAAGGATCTTGCGCGGAAATCATCATAAAAACGGGTCCCATGAAACTCGAACCCCTCCATCCCCTCCAAATCCAACGCTTTCGCGAGATGACCTTTAAGGAGAAATGGGCGGTGTCTCAGGGGCTCTACGTGATGGCGAAGAAGGCCCGCTTGCGCGCCGCCCGAAGAAATTATCCCAACCTGAGCGAGGACGCCTGTCGCGCCCTCGTCGCCAAAGAATTTGCCCGATCCCGAACCTAATCTTCTAGAATTGTTCGTGCGGCCTCTTCATGAGGCGAATATTCAATACGTCGTTGCTGGGTCAGTCGCCGCGATGCACTTCAGCGAACCCCGATTAACGCTGGATGTGGATATTCCCCTCTTTATCTCTCCAAAGGACGTGGGCCACTTTGCGGACTATTTTTCAGAGCCAAATTACTATTGTCCACCCGGAGATGTCCTTGCGGTAGAGGCATCTCGGGAATGTCGGGGCCACTTTAGCGTCATCCATATTCCTACAGGGCTCAAAGCGGATTTTTATCCGGGAAACCGGGATGAAACGCTTGTTTGGGCCTGGCAAAACAAGCGGATCGAAGAAACGGAGTCCGGGCCAATCTATCTGGCGCCCCCGGAATACGTGATGCTTTGGAAGTTGATCTTTTATCGAGAAGGCGGGAGCGAAAAGCATCTCCGGGATATTGCTCGGATGAGGGCAGTCAATCCTTCCAAAGATTGGGACCGATTCTTATTGGAACAAATTGCAGATCATGGATTGCAAAAAGAATGGGACGCCTCCGATGAAATTTGACAAACAGATCGTCATGACCATATTGGTCTCATGATTCAGACCAATATATCTACGGCGAAAAGTCAGTTGAGCCGTCTTCTGGAGCAAGTGAAATTTGGTGAGGAAGTGATCATTTCGGATCGCGACCAGCCGATCGCCGTTCTTACTCCTTACCGTGCCTCAGCGACCGAGGGGAAATGGTCAGCACGAATCAAGGAGTTAGCCAGGCGCGGTCAGTTGGTTGCTCCGAAAGGAGCCGCCGTGAAAAATGACCTCCCAGCTCCTCTCGATATCCAAGGTAAGGTGGACTTGGCCGGTGCCATCATTGAGGAAAGGCGCGGAGGGCGATGAGGTTTTGGGACAGTTCGGCCATTGTGGGCCTGTTGGTTCGAGAAGAAGCCTCCGAGCGACTGACCAAGCTTTGGCACCATGATGATAATCTGGTCGTGTGGTGGGGAACGGAAACCGAATGCCTTTCCGCCTTGGCACGACGAGAGCGGGAGGGGAGCCTGTCGCGGGAGCAGGTGAGAACTGCGGAAAGCATCTTGCGCCAGATCCTGGGTCGCGCTTGTGAGGTGCTGCCGTCGCCAGAAATTCGCCATCATTCGCGTCGCTTACTCATGACGCATCCCCTGCGAGCCGGAGACGCCTTGCAGCTTGCCGCCGCCGTCCTTTTTGCGGATTCAGAAGTTCAGAAACTCCCGTTTTTGACCATGGATAAAAACTTGGTAGCCTGTGCGGAAAAAGAAGGGTTTTCTGTTCCTGAAGGTTCCCATGAAGCTTAAACCCCTCCATCCTCTCCAAATCAAGCGATTCCGTGAGATGAGCATCCGTGAAAAATGGGAGGTGTCCCAAGGACTGTATCGGATGGCGAAGAAGGCCCGTTTGCGTGTCGCCCGAAGAAATTATCCCGCGCTGAACGAGGATGCCTGTTGCGCCCTCGTCGCCAAAGAATTTGCCAGAGCTTGAACCTGATTTCGCAGAGGAGTTAACCGCCGATGGGCGCAGATGAACGCCGACGGGGAAGGGAAGATGGCCGGCTACACGATCGCAGTGACGTCGATTGACGGCGCCTGGTTTTGAATTGATCTGATTGCGGGGCTCTTCCATATTGCACCCATGACCGTGATCGTGCCAGCCACGTTGGAATCATTCGTCCAAAATCAGTTAGACAGCGGTACTTTTACCAGCAAGGAAGAAGTCGTTGCGGAGGGGCTCCAGTTGCTTCGGCGGCGGGAAGAAAAATGGAGGGCCTCCGCCAGCGGAAAAATCGACGAAGGTTGGAGCAAGGCCAGAGCCGGGCAGTTTCTCTCCCCAGAGCAAGCCCGTTCCTCGCTGGAAAAAATCAAGCCGTCATCGCTCTCGATGCTCTCATAGGCAAAGAAAAATTTGCTTTCTGTTGTAACCGACCCATAATTCGACTATGCGAGAGGCTCAAGATTTCAACGTGGTCATCGAGCGAGATGCCGATGGCTATTTCGTGGCATCTGTCCCGGAGCTCCATGGCTGTCACACCCAGGCAAAATCGCTAGATACCCTAATGAGCCGCATTCGTGAAGCGATTGAGTTGTGTCTGGAAGAACAGGAAGACAGCTACATTTCACCCAGCTTCGTTGGATTGCAGCGTATTCGTGTCTGAGAATGCCTCGGTTGCCTCGACTGAAGGGGAACGAGTTGGTCCGTATTCTCAAGAAACACGGATTCGTGATTGTACGCATCAGAGGAAGTCATCATTCGCTCAAGCATCCTGACGGAAGATATACCGTGGTACCGGTACATGCAGGCGAAACAATCGGCGCAGGCTTGCTTCTCAAGGTACTCAAAGATGTGGAATTATCCAAAGGCGATCTGGAATAGAGAGGCCGTTATCTGTCCTGCAACCGATCAGGCGGCCCGACCTCGATCATGCGTTCAAAATCCGATCAATTTGAAATCCTGACCGTTGGTTGAAGCTTGGCTGCCGCGACAGTGCATCCGCTGAAGTTTGATCCCGGATCCTACAGAAACGTTAACCGCCGATGAGCACCGATGTACGCAGATGATGGGGAAGGAAAAGAATCAACCCGATACGTCTCCGTTACAGCCTACTTCATAATTCATACTTGAAAGCCTAGCCGCTTGGGCTACGCCCGATCCGTTACTTCATACTTCATCATTCATACCTCATAATTTTCTTCACTCACCATGCCCATCACTGAAACTGCTGAAAACCCCGAATGGGATCGGGTTGTCACCGCCAAGAGCGGCTTGCTCGATCTCAATTTGGCGGAACTCTGGCGCTACCGCGATCTCATCTATCTCTTCGTCAAACGCGACTTCGTCGCCATCTACAAGCAGACCATCTTGGGGCCCTTGTGGTTTCTGATTCAGCCGATTCTTTCAACTTTAGTCTTTACGATCATCTTTGGAAACATCGCCAAGTTGCCCACCGACAATATTCCGCCCTTTCTCTTCTACCTTTGTGGCCTGGTCGCCTGGAGTTACTTCTCAGACTGCCTCACTAAGAGTGCGGCAACATTTTCCGGGAACGCCGGTATTTTCAGCAAAGTGTATTTTCCCCGCCTCACGGTCCCCATCGCGAATGCTCTCACCAATTTGATTACCTTCGCCATCCAGTTTGGGCTTTTTCTCGCCGTTCTGGCCTATTTTACTTGGAAGGGCGCACCGATTGAGACGAGTTGGCGAGTCGTGATTCTTCCGCTTCTCCTTCTGCAAATGGCCATGTTGGGGATCGGTTTTGGCTGTATCGTCAGTTCGCTGACGACGCGTTATCGCGATCTCGCGATGTTGCTCAGTTTTTTCGTCCAACTCTGGATGTACGCCAGCTGTGTACTTTTCCCGCTTTCGCTCTATCCCAAGGAATGGCATTGGCTCTTGGTTTTAAACCCCATGGTACCGGTGATTGAGAGCTTCCGCTTTGCTTTCCTTGGAGCTGGCACCGTGGAAGTCTATCAGCTTGTCTCTGGGGCCATCGTCAGCCTGGTGGTCTTTGTGGTCGGAATTATCGTTTTCCGCCATGTGGAAAAAACTTTCAGCGATACAATCTGATGGACCCAATTATTAAAGTCGAAAATCTGGGGAAGCGTTACCGCCTAGGTGTTATCAACCGGGGGATGCTCTACAAGGACATCCAAAGCTGGTGGGCTCGGAAGCGCGGGAAAGAAGATCCCCATTCGCCCATTCGCGTGGCCCAGACGGGCGGAGACACCTCGGGGCAGGAATTTTGGGCCTTTCGCAATGTGGATTTTGAAGTCAAACCCGGTGAAATCCTGGGAGTGATCGGTCGCAATGGCGCTGGAAAATCCACCTTGCTCAAGGTGTTAAGCCAAATCACAGCGCCAACCGAAGGACATTTCAAACTGAAAGGCCGGGTCGCCAGCCTCCTGGAGGTTGGTACCGGATTTCATGGGGAACTCACCGGGCGAGAAAATATTTACCTGAATGGTGCCATCCTCGGGATGTCCCGCTCAGAAGTAAGGTCTTGTTTTGACGAAATTGTGGAATTTGCGGAGATCGGGCAATTCGTCGATACCCCGGTGAAGCGATATTCGAGCGGGATGTATGTGCGCCTAGCCTTCTCGGTGGCCGCGCACCTCCAACCGGATATCTTGATTGTGGATGAGGTCCTGGCGGTCGGGGATGCTGCCTTCCAGAAGAAATGTCTTGGGCGGATGGATGAAGCCGCATTCAAAGAGGGTCGGACGATCCTCTTCGTCAGCCACAACATGGCCTCCGTACGAAGCCTCTGCACGCGAGCGCTCCTGCTGTCCGGAGGGCAGTTGGAAGCCGATGGGCCTACCGGTGAGATCGTAGATTGCTATTTGGATAAAGGTGTCTTGCCGCCGAGCACTGCCAATCAAGAAGATTCCGATGCGGCCCGTCTAAAAATAACCGCGATTCACTACCAGACGGTCGACGGGGGCAGAACTGTTGAGGTGTTTATCGGTCAGCCCATTGATATTGTGATCGAATATGAGAACAAAAATGTCCTTCCTCACGAAGAGATCTCAGTGGGGATTGGATTGCATGGCCCCAGTGCAGATCTTTTCAATAATTACAGCCATTTTAGTGGGAAGCTTTTCAGCCGGATTCCGGACAAAGGAGCTTTCGTCTTTCGCTGGCCATCCGTGGATCTCCTTCCTGGCCACTATCTCTTAGCGGTTCGTGTGGTGGTGCGAAAGGGGTTAAATGATGAAGAGGTGTTGGCGAAGCCTTCGTCAATCAGCTTGATTGTAGCTCCGGCAGATTTTCACAAAGAGGGCAGCGGAGATGGATTAAAATTTGGTCTCATTGCGGTACGGGGAGAATGGAAAATGTTGCCCGGCGGGAAAAGTTGAAATTATGAAAGCAGTAATCTTAGCGGGTGGTCTTGGAACTCGACTGAGCGAAGAGACTCATTTGAGGCCTAAACCAATGGTAGAGATTGGCGGCCGTCCTATTCTTTGGCATATAATGAAGATTTACTCCTCTCATGGGATCAATGAATTTATCGTCTGCGTGGGCTACAAGGGATATGTCATCAAGGAGTATTTCGCGAATTACTTTCTTCATATGTCGGATGTAACCTTTGATATGCAGACGAACTCGATGGAGGTCCATCAACGCAATGCCGAACCGTGGAAGGTTACGATTGTTGATACGGGGGAGAATACGATGACTGGCGGGCGTCTTAAGAGGGTGGAATCTTACCTGGGCGAGGAAGATTTTTGCTTTACCTATGGAGACGGCGTAGCCGATGTAGATATTCGAGGCTTGGTGGAGGCTCATCGCGCCAGTGGAAAGGCTGCCACTCTCACTGCGGTGCAACCACCGGGACGTTATGGGGCTCTCGAATTGGAAGGGAATAGCGTGGAGGCTTTCTTGGAGAAACCGGAAGGCGACGGTGGCTGGATCAATGGAGGATATTTTGTTCTTTCTCGATCAGTCTTGGATACGATCAGTGGGGATCCGTCTAGTTGGGAGTCCGATTCCCTACCGATCCTCGCTGAAAGTAAGCAACTTGGGGCATTCTTCCATCAGGGATTCTGGCAGCCCATGGATACCCTTCGGGAGAAAAACCTTCTGGAAAGACTTTGGGACAATGGAAAGGCCCCATGGAAAACGTGGTAGATGTAACGGACTCGATTGCGGTTAGTTGGAGCTCCGGCAACCAACCCAGGCCGCGGTTCTCGATTCTTATTCCCACGCGTAACCGCCCGGAATGGTTGCGCCAGTCCGTGCAGGCGGCACTCGACCAAAAATTTGATCATTTTGAGGTGATAGTGGTTGATAATAGCGACCCCGGAAAATCTCCTACAGAGGACATCGTTGCCGAAATTACTTCTTCCAAACTGCGCTATATCCGTACTGGCGGACTTAGTATGCCAAATAATTGGCAGGCTGCGGTGGAGGCTGCTTTGGGCGATTTTTTTATCATATGCAGCGATAAGCTTATTTTAGTTCCCGGCCTGCTCGGCTTTCTTGACCAAACAATCAGGGAAACAAATGGGCGAGTGGTGGTCTGGAAACTGGGGAGTTCTTCCCAGGCAAAAGATTTGCAGTTTAATGAAATTAGTGTCCGCTCGGTCCCGGGATCTTGGATTTGGGAGGGAGCCGCCCAGGGTGCCTGGAGGGTTCTTTACGATGCGGGAGCCCGCGGCATGAACTCAGCCATTGATCGTCGTCTGGTCGGCGAAGTCGAAAGTAAATTAGGCGCCCCTTTTTGCCGGCCTTGCACCCCGGACTATTCCATTGCCATCACCTTGGGCGCTCTTGAATATGAGTCTCTGGTTCTGGATGCGGTCGGGGCCACTTTCCTGTCCGATGCCCATGGAACGGGCATGTTGGCCTTGATGGCTCCCGACGACGAAACGGTCCGTAAACAATTTTCCGTTCCCGAAGTGGTCGATCTTCCAATCAAATTCGTAACGGGCACCAATTTGATCTATCAAGATATTTGCTCTCTCAATCACCTGCTTCCTTCTGAAAAACGGCGTGCGATCAATTGGGAAATGTATTATGTGCAGTTGATTCACCAAGCTGTCAACGCGGACGATATGGGTGGCTTTGGGGAAACGAGAAAAAAAGAGATGCTCGCCGTTCTGCGTACGCAGCCATTGAGGTTTCGTTTGTCTCTACTCAAAACGGTGGTGATACAAGAGTTTCAAAATTTGGTCCGACGGAAGTGGAGTTATAGTTTTCAGGCTCGTCGGATGGTCCGGCTTATAAAATATGCTTTGGTGCCGCTGATTTCCTGACTTCGCGTATTCCGAAATATGTCCTACATCTTAAAAAACATTCTCCTAACCGGCCACAGCGGATTTAAGGGTAGTTGGCTCACTGCCGTTCTCGCGGGGATGGAGGCAAAGATCACCGGTCTTTCTCTGGAGTCCGAATCATCGGAGGCTCTTATTTCGTTGATTAGGGACAATAAACTGCTGGATCGGGAAATTTTTGGCGATATCCGGGACGCTGGAGTCTGTCGCCTTGCGATAGCTGAGACCAAGCCGGAGGTTGTCTTTCATCTGGCTGCCCAACCCTTGGTTCGGAGGTCGTATCGCGATCCCTTGGAAACCTGGACCACCAACGTCATTGGAACGGCCAATGTCCTCGAGGCCTGCCGCCAGTGCCAATCCGTGAAGGCGATTGTGGTCGTGACGACCGACAAATGTTACGCCAATAAGGAGTGGGTTCATCCCTATCGAGAAAGTGATCGATTGGGGGGGCATGACCCCTACAGCGCTAGCAAAGCGGGCGCAGAGCTGGTCGCGGCTTCCTACCGGGATAGCTACTTCCGAGAAGCCGGGATCCAGGTTGCGACGGCTCGAGCTGGCAATGTCATTGGCGGCGGCGATCTGGCCGAGGACCGCCTGCTTCCTGATGCCGTGCGGGCGTTTGTCCGGAACACCCCCTTGGTGCTCCGCAATCCCCAAGCCACCCGCCCCTGGCAGCATGTGCTCGAACCGCTCTCTGGCTATATTGCCTTGGCTGAACGTCTGCTTTCCACTCCGGCCGGCGGGTTCGATGCCGGGTGGAATTTTGGACCCAATGCGGACGGAAATGCCTCTGTTGGTGAAGTGGCCGAAAAGTTCGGCCACTTGTGGGGAGACGGCCAAGTTGAATGTTTCGAAAATCCTCACGGCCCGCACGAGGCGGGCCTCCTTCAATTGGACAACAGCATGGCCAAGGCGCGGCTCGACTGGTCGCCACGGTGGACGCTTGATGAGGCCTTGCGCCATACCGCCGAATGGTATCGTGCTTGGTATGAGAAAGGTGATGTCTATGGCCTGATGCAGCGACAGATCGAGAGATATCACCAGCAACTGCCGACAAAATGAACCCAAATAGGATTCCCGTATGAAGCCACTAGGGTCTTCCTTCGGCCGATTCTATTCAAAAATCCCTTTCCTCAATGCACTGTCGCCATTGTTTCGAACCGCTTACCTTGCAGATGGCAGATTTGGCCACCTGCCCGCCGTCCAATTCCTATGTCACCGCCCAAGATCTGGCCTCTCCGGAAGCATGGTATCCGTTGAAGGTTCTGGTCTGTCAAAAATGTTGGCTCGCGCAAACCGCTGATTTCGTCAAACGCGAGGAGTGCTTCTCCTCCAACTACGCGTATTTTAGCTCTTGTTCATCCACTTGGGTCGAGCATGCCCAGGCCTATGCGAAAAAAATGATTCGCGAGCGGGCCCTCACGGAGGCAAGCCTCGTCATCGAAGTGGCTTCTAATGACGGCTACCTGCTTCGGCACTTTGCCGCTGCTGGGGTCCCCTGCTATGGCGTGGAACCCACTGAGAGCACGGCTCAGGCCGCTTGCGCGCAGGGGCTGGACGTGGTTAGCGAGTTTTTTGGGGTTAACCTCGCCAACCGCTTATTGGCGGAGCGCGGTCCCGTGGATCTCCTCGCGGCAAATAATGTTCTCGCCCACGTGCCCGAGATCAACGAGTTCGTCGAGGGCGTACGAATTCTTCTGAAACGTTCCGGAGTTGCCACCTTTGAGTTTCCCCACCTTATGCAGTTGCTTGAGCGCAACTATTTCGACACGATCTATCATGAACACTTTTCATATTTGTCACTTTCCGCAGTGCGTCAGATTTTTGTTTCTGCCGGGCTGACGGTTATCGACGTGGAAGAGTTGCCGACCCACGGGGGGAGCTTGCGGGTTTATACTTCCGCAGGCGACGCAATTCCCACTTCGGCAGTTGCAGCCTTTATTGAGCGAGAACGCCAAGCTGGTTTGCTTGAGCCCACGGTCTATCGCGAGTTTCAGACGCATATCGAGACGGTGAAGGATGCTTTTCTGGAATTTTTGCTCAGGGAAAAAAAAGCTGGCCGCAAGGTGGCCGCCTATGGAGCCGCGGCCAAGGGCAACACGCTTTTGAATTTTGCCGGTATCAAACCCGACCTTCTTCGTTTCGTCGTCGACCGGAGTCCAGGAAAGGTTGGCCAGTATCTTCCTGGCAGCCGGATTCCCATCGTGGACGAAGATCATCTCCGGAAGGAAAAACCGGACATCATCGTTATCCTTCCCTGGAACCTCCGGGACGAGATTTCGAGTCAACTGGCCTACGCCCGTGAATGGGATGCCCAATTCGTCGTGGCCCTTCCCGAGTTAGAGGTTTTCTAAATGAAAATTACCGAAACGCCGCTTCGCGGTGCCTATCTGGTCGAGTTGGAACCCCACTCGGACGAGCGGGGTTTTTTCGCCCGCGCATATTCCGCCAGTGAGTTCCGCGACCACGGGCTTCTTGGCGACCTCACGGAGGTGTCCATTTCTCGAAACCTCAAGGCCGGAACTCTCCGAGGGATGCATTTCCAGAAATCCCCTCACGAAGAAACGAAGCTTGTGCGGGTGGTTCGAGGCCGGGCCTTTGATGTTATTGTGGACATCCGGCAAAACTCCCGAACCTTCAGGCAGTGGTATAGTCAGGAGCTCTCGGCAGAAAATGGCCAGGCTTTGTATGTTCCTGGCGGATTTGCCCATGGTTTCCTCACGAGGGAAGATCAAACGGACGTTCTCTACCAAATTACCGACACCTTCCATTCAACCTCGGGCACTGGGCTGGCTTGGGACGATCCAGTGATTGCGATTCAATGGCCTCAAGTTCCTGAGATAATCTCTAAAGCAGACCAAGCCCGCCCTAGAATCAACGAACTGATCTGATCGCGGACCACGTAAAAAAACCTCTGCCGTATAGATTGCTTTTTAACGCCAAGTACGATGCCCGCAAAAATCCTGATCACTGGTGGAACCGGATTTATCGGATCGGAAATCACCCGGCATGCTCTGGCTGCAGGCCATCAAGTGGCGACCGTGGTGCGCGATCCGGAGAAGCTTCCGCAGGACAGCCGTCTGATTTCCATCCGCGGAGACCTCTCGCGGCTAGACTGGCGCGCTATTGAAAATTTTTGCCCTACTATTTGCCTGCACTGCGCATGGATCGCAACGCCGGGTGTCTATCAAACCTCTCCGGCTAACGCGGACTATCGAGACTGGAGTATCCGCTTGGCGGAACGGCTTTACGGCAATGGCCTGGAAAAATTTATTGGGTTGGGGACTTGTCTCGAATACGCAAGTTCTTCGCAAGCACTGGACGAAAATTCCCTCCGACCAGCCAAGCCTTCGCCCTATACTCTGGCCAAGCTTGCGGTTCTCGATGCCCTGAAAGCAATGGCGCCATCTCCCCAAGCTTGGGCTTGGATGCGGGTCTTCTACGCGTATGGTTCTGGGGAACACCCGCAACGCTTTCTTTCCAGTGCTATTCGGGAACTTTCTCAGGGCAAATCCTTGATTCTGCGCCGACCAGATGATGTCGTGGACTACATTCACGTCAAAGATATTGCTTCCGCTACCTTCGCGGCGATGGATCCGGCTGCCAGTGGCATTTTCAATGTGGGTTCGGGACGTGGGCAAACGGTCGCGGAAGTCGCCAGAATCGCGGCGTCAATGTGTGGCGCGGAGGGACAGCTAGAGTTCGACCACCCAGCCGATGCCGAATCCCGATTTGCCTCCATCCGGCGGTTGCAGAATTATAAGTGGAAACCGCAATACGCGTTTGAGAACGGCTTGGAAGAAATCGTTGCCTCCGTTCGAGGTTCTCTGCATCACTCTCAATCGTCACAATGAATCTCGAATCCCAAACCATCTGCACCGGGTGCGGATCTGCATCCCTTTCCGAAGCTCTGACCATTGTTGATCAGCCGGTCATTCTCAATTATCGTTTTCCGACCCCTGAAGCCTCAGCATCCGTGTCGAGAAGGCCGATTTCTCTGAGGCACTGTCGAGATTGCGACCTGATTTTCAACGCAGCCTTTGACCCGGCGGTGGTTCCGTATGACGAACATTACGAAAATCGTCAGTCCCATTCGGAGGCGTTCGCGAAACATACGGCAAGGATCGCGCGGATGATCACCGCCGTTCTGGAATCGAAAGCCCCTCGAATTCTCGAATTGGGTTGCGGGAAAGGAGAATTTCTTCGGGATCTTGTTCGGTTTTGCTCGGGTACTGGCGAAGGCTGGGACACTTCGTACGAAGGGCCTGCGGTCGCGGACAATATCACCTTCTTTAAGGAATATCTTACCCCCCAAGCGAAGCGAGGATCGTTTGATGCCATTGTCTGCCGCCACGTCATTGAGCATGTTCCCGCCATTGGACAGTTCTTGCAAGATTTGGCGGATATTGCGGAGGGAGCCGGAGCCCCCTACGTTTTTCTGGAAACTCCGCGCTTGGAATGGATTCTCGAGCACAAGAGTGCTTGGGATGTCTTCTACGAGCACTGCAACTATTTTTCAGAGCGCGCGCTGTCCAAGCTTTGCCAAAGAGCCGGGTTTAAAATCGTGGGCCACTACCCTGTTTTCAGTCATCAATATCAGCTTTTGGTTTTGACCAAAAAAGATGCCGTTTCCCAACCCGCGGCGTCCTCATTTGAAGGGTTGACCCAAATTCTGACGGATTCTCTGGCCCGATTGGAAACCCTCATCGATGAGGCTCGCAACGATGCGCCATGGGCAATTTGGGGGGCCGGGGCCAAAGGGGTTTGTCTGGCCAATCGCCTGGAAAATTCCGGACTCGGCAAGGTGTTTGATACCAATACGGCCAAACAGGGATTTTTTATTCCCGGCACTCATATCCCAATTGTCGCCCCCAATCCGGAAGATTTTCAGGATTTGGGACTCATTGTCATCGTCAATCCCACCTACGAAACTGAAATTCGGAAAACCCTTGATGCATCCGACTATTCCGGGACTATCCTCACCCTAACCGACGATCTCCTATGAAACTGCAAATTGATACCCAAACCAACACCCTCTTTCTGGCTGGTTCTGATGGAACCGAACAGGTCAGCCTCTATTCCGACCGAGGGTTTGAAATTCTTTCGGACCTTTGGCTGAAAGTCGGCTGGAATCAAAAATATCCCTACACGTTTTCCTGGATGGGCCGTCCACTTATTCAGGCTCCCGAAGATATCGTGCGAACTCAGGAGGTGATTTGGCAAGTCAAACCGACGTTGATCATCGAAACTGGAGTAGCCCATGGCGGCTCCCTCATCTATTCCGCGTCTCTTCTCAAGGCCATGGACATTCCCGGTCGCGTAGCTGGGATTGATATCGAAATCCGGTCCCATAACCGCGAAGCGATCGAGGCGCACCCGCTTTCCTCATGGATTACCTTGTTGGAAGGCAGTTCGGTTTCCGAGGAGATTGTCTCTCAGGTGCGGTCCTTGATTCGTCCGGACGACCGGGTACTCATTATATTGGACAGCAACCATACGAAGAAACATGTGGCCAAAGAATTGGAGATGTATCATCCCTTTGTTTCCAAAGATTCCTATATTGTGGCCACTGATGGCAGTATGCGCGATCTGCATGATGTCCCTCGCGGAACCCCGGACTGGACTTGGGACCACCCGGCAGCAGCAGCTGAGGAATTTGCGGCGTCGCACTCGGACTTCATTCTCGAGCAACCGGCGTGGCTCTTTAATGAGAGCACGCTGAATAAGAATATTACCCATTGGCCCTCCGCCTGGATCAGAAGACGTTAATATGGCCATTTTAACTGCTCTGTAGTGCAAATGAAAGAGATCCACGTGCACAAGCCTACTTGCAGATGAAGTTAAAAACTCAACCATTCTTTATAGTAGGGGCATCGCGTTCCGGCTCGACGTTGTTTCGACTCATGCTGACTGCGCACCCCAAGCTTTCCGTTCCTCAAGAAGCTTGGTTTTTGGCCTGCTCAAAAGAAACTGTGGGTGAATTGAGGTTCGGGTAGTTTTGCAAGTGCATGATAGAGAGCAACCTCACGGGCTGCGGCGGTTCGAAAACCGTAGCTTCGTTTCAGCGTCAGTTTGACCTT
>Ga0222668_1000393_pt1 | contig 28598 bp, 26 predicted proteins | sample AntAcemetagen728_FD_179823 | JGI IMG/M metagenome (GOLD analysis project Ga0222668, IMG submission 179823) | Saline water microbial communities from Ace Lake, Antarctica - #728 | ecosystem: Environmental > Aquatic > Non-marine Saline and Alkaline > Saline | place: Antarctica: Ace Lake... | reverse complement strand
CCTAAATAACGCATAGCTTCAATGCCAACCGGAATGCCAAGGTCTAGGAAACTCCTGTCAAGAGGGATTGTTCCAGAAGGGCTATGAGAAATTAGAATAAGATCATCTCCGACTCTACAATTAAGACCAATTGTGCCTACAATAGAACCCTTTGGGGTAGTAAAAAGTATACGTTGGTAATTTCCTTGAACCAGAAAAAAAAGTCTTTGTAAAGTATTTCCTCTAGTTTCTTCATTTGATGGTTTTCTTGAGACAAAATTATAATAATCCAAATCAACCGACCAGCCATTTTTATCATCAACCTTCTGCATATACGAAAGCCCCACTGAACTAGATGAAGAATGTTGTTCATTCAGGTAAGAAAGTTGAGTAATTGGTGTCGGATCATAGAAATAATAATACGCAAAATGAGTTGAAAAATGATGTTTATTTTTGACTGTATGCTCTGTTGTTTGTGTGAAGGCGTGCGGCATAACTGTTACAGCTATGACGAACATTAAAATTTTAGAAACTGGCATAAGGTTAGTTTTTTATTATTTGTTTCCACCACATAAAGCCACTTTCGATTTCTTTGGTGAGTTTAATAAATTGTATTTTATTATAGTTATTTTCCAAAATTAAACCCTAAACCTATTGTCAAGGCACTCATGTTTCGGTAGGGGCTAGTATCCCATGAGTAGTTCGTTTTTTTCTCGTAGGTATAGGGAAAAAAAGTATGAATCAATCTTGTATTAAGATGGAAATGATTCCCCATGTAATAAGTGTAATTAAGCCCCAAAGGAATACCTACATCAAGATAACTCTTTCCTTCCACAAGACTACTCCCCCCATTTCCAGAATCATTGAAATACACATGCACAACCGCTGAGCCGCCACGAAATGATAACCCAAATGCTCCATTTAAAACAGATCTTTTTGATTTCCAGATACTATATTGGCACTGACCTTGAAAGAGCAAAAAATTTTGGTTGCGGACGTCACCTGGTTCTTTTTTACTTACGGCAGTGAAATCTCGAAAGGTGTACATATCAAGAGAATATAACCAAGAGAAGGACTCATTTTTTCTATATTGATATGAAAGTCCTAATGAGCGTGATGCAGAATGCGGCGTAAACAGGGTGTCCATTTGAACTATCGGTGTACCGTTGTAAAAGGTGTAATATGAAAAACTAAGATCAATGGAATGCTTTTTTGGTAGAATTTCTTCTTGGGTATACACGCTCCTCATGACGAGTGTCATAAGGAGCGTGACAATCAGTCTAATATTCATTATTTTTTCACGATTCTTTTGCGTAAAACTTCTTCACCGTTACGCACTTCTAGGATATATACCCCTCTAGCAATTTCTGGTATAACAATTTCATTCTTATTAGTTACACCTGAAATTGTTAAAAGCTGTCTTCCGTTCATATCATACACAACAAAATCGAATTGTTCATGTGCTCTCCAATCTATAACAAAACTTTGCTCAAAAGGATTTGGATAGATATGTAAATCTCCCAAGTTAGCCTCTTCATCTAGGTTCACTGTCCAATCGCAATCAACAGGTTCGCCAACCCCAACTGCGTACCAAGCATAAGCTGTTTGCACATGCTCATTTGAGCATTCCCCATAGAACATAATAGCACAAGCGATAGCCCCTTCTCGTGCATCACTAAACTGTGAACCAGGCATCATATAATCGGTCATATTGTGATAGGTAATTCGAGACGCTTTCGTTTCTCCAATACCAGCAATATCATAACTATCACTATTATCATTCTCACCTGCACCCCCATCAGAAAGAAGATAGAACCAAAAATTTTGCACTCCACTTTTTGCATGAATATTGCCGTAATCGCATGATGATTCGTTCCAAAATTCTCCTTGATAGGTATCAGGTTGTCCAGGATACACAATACAACCACCATCAGATACTCGGTGCTCTCCTGCAGATTTGGGATTGTTCAAATTACGTATCCATATTTCACTATGTCCCATTTGCCAATTCATGCTTGGTTCAACATCTCCTATCCAAGTTATACGCTCCGCGAGTATTCCAAAAATATCACAAAATGATTCACCTAAAGCTCCCGGCTCCCATTCGTTCGCTAAGTCTGATGAATGTTTAATAACACCATGCGTAAATTCATGAGACACCACATCATGATACTCTCCTGTTGAGCGACCCGAGTAGTTTGAAAATGTCATATTGTTTGCATACGCTGTCTTTTGATAATATGAATCATGTTGTGTACCTGGCTCGTCAACATGGATACGAACTCGACCATTATCACCATCCATTCCACTCAATGAATGAATGTTTTTAAAATAAAGCCATGATTGACGTGCAAACCAATGACTTGACGTGGCATGCTGATGAACTGCATTCCATGGTTCAGAATCTTTATCAATTTCATTCCGAAGTGTCCAAGCAAAATCGCTAAAATATTTGGTATGAATCTTCTTTTCATCATTATCAGTTTCCAATACCCAATCATTGTTTGGCCATCCTCTCTCACGTGTATCAATTAAGTGAATTCCACCACCTGGAGAGTGAGTAATAAATGCATCTCCATCATGATAATCAAGTGACTGTTCCTTGAACACTTCGCCTGTGTTGGCATCAACAAAATACCTACTGTACTTTCTATACGGAGACACAACCATCACGTCAAACTTATATGCTAAACGATAACGATCGGCATCTATATAAAAATCAAGATCTTTATATGAATCTACTGCGATTATAAGTTCTCCGTTTGGTTCCCATGTTGCACTCCCTCCCATTTCGCTTTGCATTTCATTTTCCCAATCTGTATTGTTCCATGCGCCAACCCAATTACTAGGAAAAGAATTTAACATTGCCTGCTTTGCTGCTGATTCAGATAGTTGTGGAGTAACACTCATATCCAAGTCAATGGCAAATTTCGCGTTGGTGATAATAAGTCTATTGGATGAGGAAAAATGTTCAATAGCATAGGCAGCCTCGACAGGAACCTCTTTGTAGGTTTGCTGAAAGCGATAGTGTTTCATGCCTATAGTTGCGTCAGTCCATGACTTGTCAAGTATCGCATTATTATCAGTGTCTCCCGAAATGGTTCGGTATTGCTGAAAACATTCACCGGGTATAAAGGCATTAGGTTTCCACCACATAAAGCCACTTTCGATTTCTTTAGTGAGCAATGTATCAATCATAACTGAATAATCCCCTAGTTGGGCTCGAGATTGAATCGTGAAATAAAATGGCATCATCAAAAGCAGAAATGATTTTAACGTAAATAATTTACTTGTTGTTTTGTTGTTTTGTTGTTTTCATAATTATAAGTTTTTTAGACACAACGGTTAACATTTCGGGTGTTTTTGGAAACAAAAATTAACTACCTGTCTGGTGAATAATCAGCAATATAGGTTAATTTTTTAATGGAACAATATTTTAAGACTAAAAAGTTAAGGGATTAAAAATCAAAAGGCTGAATAATAGGGTATATATAAAAACTGGCAAACCTTGTCCTTCATTAATCCCAATTTTCCATCTACCTTTGTTAAGCAAAGCACAACGAATGGAGAGAACAGTAAATTACATAAACAAAGGATTAATTGATTATAAAGAAGGATGGGATTTTCAAGAAGACCTCTTCAAAAAATCAATTGACATGAAAATAGCAAAGCGGGACGGGAAGATGGAAGAGGAGCCAACAAATCATTTAATTTTTTGCGAGCATCCGCATGTGTACACCTTAGGTAAAAGTGGGGCAGAAACCAATTTGTTAATTAACGAAGAAATGTTGCGTGCCAAAGGAGCAACATTTTATAAGATCAACAGAGGAGGGGATATTACCTATCACGGACCGGGTCAATTGGTGATGTATCCGATATTTGACTTGGATCAATTTTTTACCGATATTCACAAATACATGCGTTATTTAGAAGAGGCTGTTATTTTAACCTTGGGTGAATTTGGCATCAAATCAGGTCGTGTGGATGGATTAACCGGTGTATGGATAGATGGGGGGACACCAAAAGAGCGAAAAATTTGCGCTATGGGAGTAAAAAGTTCGCGCTGGGTGACTATGCACGGGATTGCGTTAAATGTAAATGCAGATTTATCGTATTTTAATCATATCGTTCCTTGCGGAATTGTGGATAAAGCGGTAACTTCCATGGAAAAGGAGGCAGGAACAACAGTTGATTTGATGGCAGTGCAGCAGGTTTTGAAAGAAAATATGTCCACGATCTTTGATTTTGATTATATCAATTCATTATGATAAAGTTCATTAAAAAGTTTTTAAAATGGTTCGGAATCATTCTGATTCTCCTAATCGTTGTGGCCAATTTGGCGATTGTTTTTACGGGTAGATACTATATCTATAAAGGGATTGCGAACACGTATTTTAAAGGACATATTCGCCCGACAATTTATGACTTAGATGTCTTTGAAAACAGGACAGTTTCAACAGCTGCTCCCCAACGGTGGAAAGATCACCCTAAACTGGGATCGCTTGCTATTTCGGCAGATCAACGTGAAACGATTGAAGCTTTGGATCCAGCTGCATTTTTGGTGGCTTGGGGCGATACCGTTATTTACGAAGAGTATTGGGGTGAGCATGATGTAGATCGCATTTCAAATTCATTCTCCATGGCGAAATCAATTATTTCCTTGTTGATAGGCGTGGCATTGGATGAAGGTAAAATTAAATCGATTGATGAACCTGTTGCCAATTATTTACCCGAATTTGCAGATGAAAAAAAGGACATTACGATTCGCCATATATTAACCATGAGTTCGGGCTTGTCGTGGAGTGAAAGTTACGTTTCTCCTTTTTGTGATGTGGCCGAATTGTATTACGATACAGATGACCGCGATTTGGCCTTAAATAGGAGAACGATAGAAGAAGAACCGGGAAAAGTGTACCGCTATAAAAGTGGAGATACACAGGTATTAATGTACATTCTACAAGCCGCTACAGGCGTTTCCGCTTCTCACTATGCATCCGAAAAATTATGGCAAAAAATGGGTGCCGAAAGTGATGCCATGTGGAGTTTGGCAGGGGATGAAACGAGTGCAGAGAAAGCATTTTGCTGTTTTTATGCTACGTCACGTGACTTTTTGCGCTTGGGGAAATTAATTAATCACCGCGGTAATTGGAATGGGAAACAATTGGTGAGCGAAGCTTATGTCAATGAGTTTTGCACGCCAGCGCCCTTGATAAAAGGAAATGGAAAACCAAATCAATTGTACGGTTTTCAATATTGGACGTATACAGGATTGCCATACGAAGTAACCTATTTTAGAGGCATGTCTGGGCAATATATTATTTCCATTCCTTCCAAAGATTTGGTAATCGTTCGGACCGGTTCAGGGACCTTGCCCAATTGGGAAAATACAGCAACCGTTACAGATGATGCTTTGGAAGGACATTATCAAGAATTACCCGCCTATATTTCTATTGGAATGAGTTTATTGGCACAAGTTGAAGATTAAAACAATGAGTAAAACCATTCTGAAATTAAAGAAAATCGCATGAGTGATTCTTATCACTAACAGATTTCAGCGAAGAGCGTATCTTCGATTTAATTTAAATTAGTTTACTATGAAAAAGCTCATCTTTATAGGGGTTTCATTTCTCTTTGTTATAACGAGTTGCACCCCTACCGAGCAAGGGAGTTTGGAGGAGGTTAATGTAGAAAATGAGGTGGGTGAAGCGATTTTAACCGAGCAATTACTAGATGGTTTTCAACTGATGCAATCCACCTGTTTTTCTTGCCACAGTCCAAATTCTCTCATTGAAACAACAGCTGCGCCAACATTGAGTGTTATAAAAAAAGGGTACCTTAAAAAGTATCCGCAAGAGAACGGTTTTGTAGACGCCTTTGTTGCTTTTTTGGCAAATCCATCCAAAGAAAATGCAATCATAGATGGAGCGGTGGAGCAGTATGGAATTATGCCGCAAATGAGTTTGCAAACGAATCAAGCGAAAGCTATTGCCCTTTATCTTTATTCACATCCAGTTGAAGAAACCACTTGGTTTACAACCGACTTCCCAAAAGAAGAAATACGTGTTTTAAATCGTGTAGAACCACTTTCTTATGTCGACCGTGGATTTGAATATGCCATGGCGACAAAAGCCTTACTTGGAAAAAATTTAAAAGAGAAGGTGAATAGTGAAGGAACATTTGCAGCTGTTGAATTCTGCAACCTCAACGCTTACCATTACACGGATAGCATGTCAACCGTTTATGGTGCGGCAATAAAAAGGGTTACGGATCAACCAAGAAACCCAAAAAATCAAGCAAATGTGACGGAATTAAAGATGATCGACGCCTTTAAAAAACAGTTGCAAAGTGGATCTGAAATTATTCCGCAAACGATTGAAGAGAAAAACTTCGTTTATGGGTACTATCCAATTGTAACCAACGATATGTGTCTCAAATGTCATGGAGCAGTTAACGATCTTGACGAAGAGACCTACGCAAAAATTCTAGATTTATATCCAAAGGATCAGGCAACTGGCTATTTAACCAATCAATTAAGAGGTATTTGGGTGGTTAAAATGATGAAATAAGACGTGTTTTAGAAAAACCCCCGTCAATTTTGTAGCAACTTTTTTCGCTTAAAATCTTATCCGCGCATTTCAAAACTTTTTTAAATCAAATGGTTAGCTTTCCTCCTTAAAATCTTTAAGGAAAAGTAGCACATGCATTTACACGCCCTCGAAAACGATCAAGAGTATATTAACTTGCAGACCGAAATGGTGACCATGCAAAATTGGCTCATTCGCACCAACCAGCGCCTAGTCGTTATTTGCGAAGGGAGATTCTGCCGGTAGGAGAAGTGCAATGATGCGTCACCTTATAGCGACGCATCATCTATCTAACTCAACCGCTGCTTTTACACAACGGCACCTAACATTTTAATGCTTAGAGATAAATTATTTCTTCAACTTTTAATACTGGTTTTAATTTGTACACGCCAGCTCCGGTTAAAACAATGGAAGCATGTGCGTCAAAATCAAAAACAATTTCTATTTCGTCGTCTGCTGCAACTTCTGTATTCAAGTTAAATTTTAAACCCGTTTTATCTTGACTGGATAAGTCTAATGGGTGATAAACGCTGTCCACGATCACATAATTATTTGTACCGAGTATTAGGCGCATTTGGCCAAGTTGCCCAACTGGAATTTCAACGTCATCTGATAGTTTAGCGGTTAAACCATCTTGTAACAATAAAAGGTCATAATTTCCGGCTACAGTTTCAAGCACTACCCAATTACTTTCATCATCTTCATTGGTATAATTCAATTGCACCTCTAGCACTTCCACATTAACGGTGTCAAAATCTCCCGGCTGATCGGTCATTTTAACAGACATTCGTGCGGTCTCTTTGTTTTTATTACAACTTGCAGCATAAAAAGTGACTGCGATTAATAAGAAGGGTATTAGTGTCTTTTTAAATGTCATGATCGTATTTTTATTGGTGTATAATCTAATTGTCTAAGATCAAGCAAATGGAGTGCCAAGGCAAACAGTAAATTTTAATCACCTAATATACAGTAATTTAGTGGTTTGTGTAGAAAAACAAAATTTTCAATTTGAAAAAAAGAATGTTAAAACGAAATTTATTTACGCCAAAAGGTCAATAAAAAAGCAATAAAAATATTGGCGAGCGAAAACACTTGCCAATACCAATAGTCGCCAACACTTATTCCCAGAGTGGCCACCATAAACACGGCGGTGGCATGCCATGGTACGAGGGATTCCAGCATGGTGCCGGTATCTTCCAACGACCGAGAGAGCATATTGCGAGGAATGTGCGCATCATCAAATTTTTTCTTAAATGCATCCCCAACAATGAAACTAGTAGCGTATTGATTGGATGTCATGGCGTTTGTAATTCCAGTTGAAATGAGGGCTGCGCGCACAAGTGCTCCTTTTCCTTTCACAAAACCAAAAACACGGTTTACGATTGTAGGCATTGCCTGTATATAATCGATTGTTCCGACAAACACAAAAACCAATAAGGTGATGACCAAAGGTTCTTTTAGGCTATAAATACCTCCTCGTGTAAAGAGCGCATCCACATTTTCTGAAACTGAAAACCCCAGAGAATCTGTATTAAAACCACCAATTAGACTGTCCAAAATAATGGACGCACTAAAATCTTGAAAGAGAAAAGCGAGGATTAATGCGCAGAGGGAAGAAATCACAAGAACTGCTAGCGTGGGTCTTTTTTTTAGTGATCCAATCAAAACAATTAAGGGCGGCGCCAGGAGGAGAAGGTTGAAGTGAAAACCGTTTTTGATTTCCACTAAGGTTTGTTTAGTGATTAGCAAACTTTCAGGTGATCCCTCAATAGGATAAAGTAGGCCCCATATAAAATAAAAAAGCAGAGCAAAGAACGCAGCAGGTATAGTTGTGATAAGCATAGCTTTGATATGATCATAGACCTTTACTTCTGCCGCGATTGCTGCTACATTTGTTGTGTCGGACAGCGGGGAAAGTTTGTCGCCAAAAAAAGACCCTCCAATTACGGCACCCGCAACAATGGCCAAATTGGCATTAGAGGTTAATGCAACACCCATCAAGACAACACCAATTGTCGCTACCGAGCCCCAAGACGTGCCGGTTAGGGTGGAAAAAAGAACAGGAACGATAAAGGCAACAGGATAAAGATATGCCGGTTCAATTATTTGAATACCATAATACACCAACATTGGAATCGTTCCACTCACGATCCAGGATCCAATTACCAGTCCAATCGCCAATAGGATCAGTAGCGCAGGCATGGCCTTTCCAATTTTTTTCACAATGCCTTTCATAATGGCATCCCACGAATAACCGAGCCACAGCAATTGTGAAATAGCGACTATACTCGCACACAAAAAGATAAATTCTAAGGCAAATGGTTTTTGATCTAAAAATAATGGACCAACGAGTAAACCATAAATAATTAAGCCAAGTAAGATCAGAACGGGGAATAGCGCTTGCGCAAATCGAGGAGGTGTATGGTTTGAATTTGCCTTCATAAAGGGTGATATGACAAGATACATGTTTTTGTAAACAGATACAGCGCAAAAGGTTAAATTTGTACAATAGTCAATAGATTGAAAGGATTAAAATGAAAAAAGACATTGAAATACCGAGCGTTGAAGGCGTTTCGGTGGCGGTAGTAAAAGAATTAAATGAAGAAAAAACACATGAAGTGTATAATGTTTATATTCTTAACTTAAAGGAGGTTGAATTGACAAATGTGATGGTGTCTTCAAAAGGATATGGCATTAATAGTCTTTCAGGTGAACGGATCAACACGTCTGTTTTACGTCATTTTTTAGGCAATATTGCGGCTAAATCTGTTGCGAAAATAGAACCAATTGTGGAGGAAGTATTCGGCATTAACAACGAATATTGGGTGAGTTTTTTTGAAGGCGATCGCATGTTCGACAAGAAGTTTATTTTTCTTGCAGAAACAATCATTGAGGCAAACATGGTATCAATTCCTATGACGAACAATAAAGGCGTTATTATTTAAGTTTTGTAATCATGTCTTGTGAAGTAAAATTTTTTTTTATAAATTGCTGAAAATTTTAACCCATGCAATTAAGAAAAATAAGTATTGAAAAAGTATTGTTTTTGGACATAGAAACAGTGCCACAAGTCTATAACTTTAATGAGCTAGACGAAAAATCAGCTGAACTATATACCTTAAAAACGAAGTTTTTACAAAAAGATGGTGCTACACCCGAAGAGGTTTATGAAAGGGCTGGTGTTTATGCAGAATTTGGCAAAATTGTTTGTATTTCATGCGGAATAGTGACCGAACGTTCGGGGGGGAAAGAGATTCGTATGAAATCATTTGCAGGTGATGATGAAAAGCAATTATTAGAAGATTTTGCAGAGATGCTCAACCGTCACTACAATACGCCCTATCATATTTTATGTGGGCATAATGCGAAAGAATTTGATTTTCCATTTATTGGCAGGCGGATGTTAATTCACGGAATAGATTTGCCTGGTGTCCTAGATATTGCCGGTAAAAAACCGTGGGAAGTAAATCATTTAGACACCATGGAATTATGGAAATTTGGCGATTACAAACATTATACCTCCATGAGTTTATTGTGCCACATCTTTAATATTCCAACCCCAAAAGATGACATTTCTGGTGCAGATGTTGCGCGCGTTTACTACGAAGAAAATGATTTGGAGCGGATTGTGACCTATTGCCAAAAAGATGTAATCGCCCTGATTCAACTTTTCTTAAGGTTTAGAAATGAACCCTTGGTGGAAGAAGATAATATTAACTATTGATTTTCTTAACTTGAACTAAAACCAGCCTTCTCCAATCACTCCCGAGGCGGTTAGATAACCCACAGTTATTTGTGATCCATTAATTAGAAAATGGAAGAGCATACTGTATTTTATATTTCCAAATTTACGGTAGATAAAGCCGAGCGTTGCGCCAAGGGTGAACATGGCAAGAAATTTTAGAGGTTGGAAATGACTCAATGCAAAAATCGCTGCACTCATCCAAATCGCTCCATTTTCTGAAATACCAGAGGCAATCATTTTGTGGATTAAAAAACCACGGAAAACGAGTTCTTCAAAAATAGCGGGAAGCACCGCCATTGTTATCATTAAAAAGAAGTATTGAATACTGTCGTTACTGAAGATAAGTTTGGTTTGTAATTCGTTGGTGATGAGTTCGCGCTCCAAGAAGGCATTCGGCAGAATATGGCGGAAAGGTTCATTGAGCCATTCCAAAAGAGGGAAGAAGAGGAGTGAAGCGAATGCAAGCAGTACCGTTAAAGCAATTAATGGTGTTTTACTTTTTTTTAGTAAGATGAGGTCATGAAAGCGATCACCTGACAGTCGAAGGAAGAGGATAAAGGCGAGAAAAAAAGAAAAGACTTGCGAGAAAAAAACCAATGAAAGATAGATGCGCGGATCGGAAAGATCAGCCTTTAAGAAGGTTTCAGCGCTGATGACGGACGATATACTAATCGTCCAAACTAACTCACCGGTGATCGACATAAAAATCACCAAAAAGATGAAGAACAAGACTTGTGCAGCAGGAGATAAGGCTTTAATCATAACTATTGAAGAACAACTTTACGTTCAGAATCTAATTTAAGTAGAATAAAGATCAAGACAGAAAAAGACATCATAGAAGACCCGCCATAACTAAAGAAAGGGAGTGGAATTCCAATTACAGGCGCCAAACCAATCGCCATACCTATATTAATCATAAAGTGGTAGAAAAAAATACTAGCAACACAATAGGCATATACACGTGTGAAAACAGAACGCTGACGTTCGGCCATGATGACCATTTTTAGCAGTAGAAAAGTGTATAAACCAACTAAGACAAAAGCACCTACAAAACCCCGCTCTTCGCTCCATGTACAGAAAATAAAATCCGTACTTTGCATAGGCACATGGCGTTGACTGGCGTTTGCTAAAGTGGCGGATTTAAATCCTTTACCCATAAAACCTCCCGAACCAATAGCTGCTTTCGCGCGGTTTATATTGTACCCTTTTCCATCCGGATCATCAATTTTACCTAAAAGTAAATCAATACGCTCTTTTTGATGAGTTTGTAGTATATTGGTATAGCCAATTTCAACGAAATTGACAAAAATTACGGCCACAAGAAAGCTTCCGATTAGTGATCTATAGAGTGGTTTCCGGTTTCTTTTCATCACAAATGAACGGATAATTGCAGCAAATAAACCGACCAACACCACTAAGACTATAATAATGCCAGCATTACCGGACAATTTAATTTTCGTAAAAAGAAGCATAAAATTGGTGTCCGCAACAAGGAGTGTAATCACGGCGATTATTACCGATATAACCAGAAAGAGCAAGATGTTTCCAGCATACCCTTCGCGGTATAAAACCAAAATAAAAGATGTAAAAACAATGAATGTTCCGGCATCTGGCTGTAATAAAACAAGTGCACAAGGTATACCTATAATAAGGGCTGTTTCTTTATTCTTCGCAATGAAAGGAATGATGCCCCAAAGTGTTGATAAACCGGAGGCGTTTTTTATGGATCGGCTTTCTTTTGAACTACTGTTTTGATCAATAAATCTTGCAAGAGCTAAGGCTACTCCAATTTTGGCAAACTCCGAAGGTTGTATTCCAACTCCACCAAAACCAAACCATGATTTTGCGCCGTGAATTGGTTTTGTAAATAAAACGGCAATCAATAAAAGCATTGTAAATCCATAAAACCAATAGGCATATTTGCGTATAAAATTGGATTCGAGAAAGAAGATGATCAGCCCTAAAAATAACGCCACTCCAAACCACATGATTTGTTTGCCATGTTCAGTATCTAAGTTAAATAGCCCTGCCTTGTCGGGATCAAAAACAGAGGAATAGACATTGCTTATACCCAAAAAAACGAGAATAAAATAGACGGATAGAAGACCCCAATCTATGTGTGCAAATAATTTATTCTCCTGTCCCCTCATTTTCGTATGATATCATCCGCATCTGGAATTAGATTTGCGTTTAAGATTCTATTTTCTTTGGCGGTGTCAGCGACTGTTCCAGTAATGTATTTTTCAATCATGAGGCTCGCGAGTGGTGCCGACCATGTTCCGCCAAATCCTGAGTTTTCGATAAAAACAGAGATGGCAATTTGAGGATTATCCCGCGGGGCAAAGGCCATAAAGTTTGAGTGATCTGTTAATTGATAGACTTTTCCACTAATCCGTTTAAAATTCTCTACCGTCCCTGTTTTTCCGCATACTTCAATTGAATCTAATCGGGCTCTTCTCGCTGTTCCCCCACCTTCGTGAACAACGCGCCACATGCCATCTATTACCGGTTCAAAATAAGCCGAATCCACCATGGTATATTTTTTCGTACGATATATTTCCGGTATTTCTCTTTGATCCATTGATTTGATAAAGTGGGGCGGAATAAAATAACCGCGATTCGCTAATATTGCCGCTAGATTTGCCATTTCGAGTGGGGTAATCAAAACCTCTCCTTGTCCTATTGCAATGGATTGAATGGTGCTAAAGGCCCATCTAAAATTCAAATGTTTATCGTAATACGCAGCATCCGGAACGTTGCCGTGTACGTTAGTAGGATAATCAACATGTAAGTCGGTTCCGATACCAAAACTTCGCACATATTTTGCCCAAATATCGAGACCAATCGCTGCATCTTTAAAGATACTTTTGTCTTTACCTTGTTGAATGATTCGTCTAACCAACTGAATAAAATACGGGTTGCACGACATTTTAACTCCGTCAGATACATTCATAGCTGTTGGATGATCGTGGCATCCGGCTAAAGCTTTATTGCATGGAAAACTGGCATTTTCAGTAATCACTCCCTCTTGCATACCGATTAATGCCATCACGGTTTTAAAAATTGAACCGGGAGGATAAGCCGAGTTTAAACATCTGTTCTGTAAGGGCAGAAGGGTGTCTTCAGCAAGCGCGCCATAATTTGAGCCGAGATGTCGACCGACTAATAAATTGGGGTCGTAAGTTGGGGCAGAAATCATGGCTAAAATTTCTCCTGTAGCAGGTTCAATCGCAACGATACTTCCCAACTTATTTTGCATAAGCTTTTCGCCATAAGCCTGTAATTCCCAATCGATAGATAAGGACAGGTTTTGACCTTGGACTGCTAGTGTATCGTAATCGCCGTTTTCATATTTTCCTGTAGAGAGACCAATTGCGTCTTGCAAATAATATTTAACACCCCTTTGACCGCGAAGTTCTTTTTCATACATTTTTTCAATTCCGCTTCGTCCAATATAGTCACCAGATTTGTAATAGCTATCTTTTTCTATATCGTTTCCATTTGCCTCATTCATATACCCCAAAACATGTGCTGCAATTTTTTTAGGATATACCCTTAAAGTTCGTGCAACCTCGAAAAAACCAGGATATTTATACAGTTCAGGTGCAATAACAGAAAATTCATTCGGCGGAATTTGACGAACTAATTCTGAGGGTTTACGACGGGAATAATTGCGGGCTTTATTCATTTTGGCCACATAATCGTCCATTGAGATTCCTAACAATTTTGTCAATGCTACACTGTCTGTATTTGTAGCTTGTTTAGGAATTACGTGTATATCGTAGTAGACTTCATTCGAGATAATTTTAACACCGTTTCGGTCATATACAATTCCTCTTGCAGGATAGGTTGTTATCCGGTTTTCAGAAATTTGTGCAGCACGTTCTTTCCATTTACTATCTACAACTTGCATATAGAAAAGGCGTACAATAAAAATAAGAGGAATAATCAAAAAGATTAAGGCGATAACGTATTTCCGATTTTCTATATTTCTCATTTTTTAGAGGGTTTATAGAAAATATACTGAAATAAAACAATCAAAAGAAGTGAGAAGACGACGCTGCTAAGTGTTTTCGTTAGTATAAGGAAGAAAAGATCAAATCGGAAAATTTCTACTGTGAAAAACCAAAGATGATGGATAAAAAGTAGGGAAGTGGCATAAGAAAGAAACCATAACTTACCCATGTCATGAATGGTGGGTAATAAAGTTGTATCATACCCATCACGTGGTTTGATGAGTTTAAGCAGTGATGGACGCAAATAAGCAATTACGAGTGTTGCCGAAGCATTGAGTCCAAATCCGTTTCCAAAAGCATCAACTGAAAGTCCTAAAATAAGCGCTACAAGCAGCGTAGCAATTACATTTAATTCAAAGGGTAAGAGTAAAATCATGACCGGATAAATCATGGGGTTGAGGTACTCATTAATTTGAATATTTTGAATGACCAATCCTTGAATGAGGACAATCAAAACAAAATAGGCGCTATATTTTATCCAAGGACTGTTCATTGATCTTCAGATAAAATACGTTCTTCAATTTCTAATTGTTGTTGACGCATGAGGTTTTTAACCACATAAACATGATAAACGGCATTGTAATTTACATCCAGTTTTATATTCAAAGAAATGGTTTGGTCGCCGTCTTCTGAAACAATCTCATCTATTGTTCCAACCGCTATTCCTTCTGGAAATTGCGTGTCTCCACCGCGCGTAATTACGCGATCGCCAACCGTTAGCGGAACATCTCTTTTCACATCCTCTATTTGTCCTATTTCACTGTCTTTGCCATTCCAATTGAGCAGCCAATATTCATTGTTTTTAGCCAATTTGACATTCACTTTGATATCATCAGACAATACGGTCATAACGATCGAATAATACTCAGAAACATCAATAATTTGACCAATCACTCCATTATCTGAAATAACGCCCATGCCAATTTCAATGCCTTGAGCCGATCCCTGGTTGAGGGTATAATAGTTGTTTATTTTGTTATTCGAGGAATTTATTACGGTTGCGGGGATGTATTGAAATTGCTGTTTTTTAAGCGTGTCATTCACATAGAAAATAGAACCTTGTAATGGATAAAAACTATCGGGTAACTGTTCTTTTAAGGCAGCATTAGCCGCTACTAAACTATCGTTTGCTGCGGATAAATTAAAATGTTTGGTGATATTGTAACGTTTCTCAATAAACCAACCAACCAAAGATGAACTCGTATTGGTCATTTGGGATCGGTGAAAATCTTTACTATTAATAAAGAGACCTAGGACAAAGATTTGAAGAATGATAAAGAGTAGAAAATTTCTAAACTTTTTTAAAAATTGAAATAAGTTCTGCATTGTATTTTATCATTCAATCTTTATTCTTTCGACTTATGCGGCGCTTACCATAGCTTTTACAAAAGGATGATATCCGCGACTTTTTTAGCGCATTAAGAACTGGAATCGTCCAATATTCTTAAGTGCGATACTCGTTCCTCTAGCAACTGCGCGAAGTGGATCTTCAGCAATATGTATAGGAAGTTTCGTTTTCTCAGAAATTCGACTATCCAAACCACGCAACATGGATCCTCCACCCGCTAAATAAATACCTGTTTTGTAAATATCCGCAGATAATTCAGGCGGCGTCATTTCTAAGGCAGTTAAAATGGCTTCTTCTATTTTTGAAATACTTTTATCCAAGGCATGTGCAACCTCCGAATAGGTTATTAAAATTTCTTTTGGAATACCCGTCATTAGATCGCGTCCACGCACGGCAAAAGGAGGTGGGGCTTTGTCACCAAGATCAGTCAGTGCTGATCCGACTTCAATTTTGATTTGTTCTGCTGTTCGTTCACCCACTAAGATATTGTGTTGACGTCGCATATACTCTTCAATGTCTGTTGTGAAATCATCACCCGCAACACGAATCGATTTGTCACAAACGATACCACCTAAAGCGATTACCGCAATTTCAGAAGTACCACCACCTATATCAATAATCATGTTGCCCATTGGCTCTTCCACATCAATTCCAATACCAATAGCCGCCGCCATTGGCTCGTGAATAAGGTAAACCTCTTTGGCACCGGCGTGCTCACAACTATCTCGTACGGCTCTTTTTTCTACTTCAGTAATACCAGAAGGAATGCAGACCATCATTCTCAATGATGGTGTAATTAAGCGATTCCCTGTATGGATCATTTTAATCATGCCGCGAATCATCTGTTCGGCTGATTCGAAATCCGCGATAACACCGTCCTTTAAAGGTCGAATAGTTTCGATTAACTTATGTGTTTTCCCGTGCATTTGTTGCGCCGTTTTACCGATTGCAACAATAGCACCTGTTTGAATGTCACGGGCGACAATCGAAGGCTCGTCAACGACAACTTTATCGTTCATGATGATCAAGGTATTGGCCGTACCGAGGTCAATTGCAATTTCGCGTGTAAAAAAATCAAATAGTCCCATTAGACGTTCTTTATTTCAGTGGTTCGTGGTATAATCTTTAGTTTACTGCTTTAAGTACAAAAGGTTACCTTTTAGCAGGGGGGAGCTTATTTTTTTATTTTTTAGTGTTTAAAATGACGGTTTCCAGTGAAAACCATACTCATTCCTACTCCATTACAATAATCAATAGAGAGCTCATCTTTTATTGAGCCTCCTGGCTGAACAACAGCAGTTATTCCAGCATTGTGGGCGATTTCGACACAATCGGGAAACGGAAAAAATGCGTCTGAAGCCATCACCGCACCATTTAGGTCAAAATTAAATGATTGTGCTTTATGTATCGCTTGTCTCAAAGCGTCTACACGAGAAGTTTGTCCTGTACCGCTCGCCAATAATTGGCCGTTTTTAGCAAGAACAATTGTGTTTGACTTGGTGTGTTTCACCAATTTGTTGGCAAATTCCAAATCAATTAATTCTTGCGCTGTTGCAGAAGTTGTGGTTTTCTGTTCGAAATTCTCTTTGCGATCCGTAATTAAATCTTTTTCTTGCTCTAAAATTCCGTTTAGAATCGTACGCACTTGTTTTTTCGGCAGTTCAACTTCCTTTTGAACCAATATAACGCGGTTCTTTTTTTCTTTGAGCACTTCAATCGCCTCTGAACTATAGGCTGGAGCAATGACCACTTCGCAAAATAATTGATTTATTTCTTGTGCGGAGGCAAGGTCAATTTCAGTATTTGCAATTAAGATGCCGCCAAATGCCGAGACAGGGTCACCTGCTAAAGCATCTAAATAAGCTTGCTTCACTGTTGGTCGTGTTGCTAAACCGCAGGCATTGTTATGTTTTAGGATGGCAAAAGTAGGCGCCGCTCCTTTAAAGTCATTCATTAATTGAACAGCAGCATCTACATCCAGTAAATTATTGTAAGACAATTCTTTTCCATGTAATTTATCAAACATAGCATCTAAATCACCATAAAAAACCCCTTTTTGATGTGGGTTTTCACCATATCGTAAAACCGTAGCTTCGGAAATGCTCGCTTTGAAAACATCTCGTTCTCCTTGATTGAAGTAATTGAAGATATGTGTATCGTAATGCGAAGAAACTTCAAAAGCTAAGCCAGCGAATGCTTTTCGTTCTTCCAGCGACGTGCCTTCATCAGAAGCTTGAATAATCTCTAAGAATCTTTGATATTGATTTTTTGAAGGGATGATCACCACATCTTGATAATTTTTAGCCGCCGCCCGAATCAGTGAAATTCCACCGATATCAATCTTTTCAATAATATCTGCATGACTTGCTCCTGAAGCAACCGTGGCTTCAAAAGGGTAAAGATCTACAATTACCAAATCTAAATCTGGTATTTGGTATTCTGCCGTTTGAGCTTGATCTTGTTCGTGATCTCTGCGAGAAAGAATTCCACCAAAGATTTTTGGATGTAATGTTTTTACACGGCCACCTAAAATGGAAGGGTAAGAAGTAAGGTCTTCCACACGCTCAACCGGAATGTTTAATTCCTCAATAAAAAGTTGTGTTCCTCCTGTTGAATAAATCGTTACACCTTGTGCGTGAAGTGTTTTAACAATTTCGTCTAATCCTGTTTTGTCAAACACAGAAATTAATGCATTTTTGATCCTTTTTTTGTGCGCCATTTTACTTTAAAGTCGATTCTTGTTTTAGAATATACAAAGGTATTATTTTACGTGCGACTTTTAGGGCAATTCAATAAGAAAAATGGCATTCTTTTTAATAAAAGAAGCGGTTTATTGATTATTTGTTAATAAATAAGTAGAATTCAAGTTTCAGAACGGCTTTAATTTCTTTTTACCACCCACTTTTATAGACTTTTGTTCCGGCACCACACGCGTGTTTTTCACAATAAATTCGACCTGCGTTCAGACCTATTTTTTCGGGTGAAATTCCGGCGACCCAATCGTCAATAATTTGGGCCAAAACATAAGCGCCCGGATAAAGTAAACTTTGCGACCGAATGAGTGGATAACCACCTGCTTCCATAAATTCTTCTTGTAAATAGCCGTAAGAGACGCACGAATTCATGACAACGTCCGTTCGTTTATCTGTGGAATTATACCACGGCTTTATGTTGATATAATCCATCACACCATTATGTCCATTAAACAGAAAGAGGTCAGCATGACCACCGGCTAAAATTGTATCCTGTTGGGTGGTGTAAATGGTGTCCTGACGGTTAACGGAAATAGCGGCTAAATAATCATTAATACATGCCTCCATGCGGTCTCCGCGATACGCATCAGCAACCAAATACACGGTAGTTTTTGAATAAGTTTTTTTGAAAACAACGCGTTCGAGCACATTTGTGTCAATGTCATATTCATCATAGATTAGGAGCCAATCGCTTCGTTTTTTGAAATAGGCTTTTGTGCCGCCACTTGTGGCCCAATACAGATTGGTTTTCAGATTCATACCGTCGCCTAACGAAGCAGAGGTAGGCACAATACCTTGATGGATATTGTCACATAAAGGTATGTAAGCATGAACAACGAGTGGTTTGTTGGAACTCATTTTTTCGGCTAATCGAATCTGGATGGTTGTGCGGTCAAAAAAGGTGTCAATGGGTGTAAACGCTTCCGGTTGGATTGTGTCGACAAACAGGTTGGTTGAGCTCGACACGCTTATTTCGTTGTGATTAGCAGCCGAATGGCAGCTAACAATAACGATTAAACTGATGTAGACAAATACCCTCATGGACCATCACAATTTAAGCAAATAATCATTTTTACGCGAACCAATACGAAAAATAATTTTTTCAGCGGTTGGTAAATTCGGTTAAAGTATTCTTATTTTAAGACAGCGTGTGGCAAGAGGGTTACTTTTAAAAGGCTTTTTTGCTAAAATAAAGTTGTTGAAGCATTAAGTTACAAAGAGGAAAGAACGCGAAAGGATTCCAGACATTCAATAACGATTTTATCGATCTATACCCTGAATCCCATTACGCAAATATCATCTATTTGAGGAACTTCGCCTTTCCATTCTTCAAAAGCTTTTTCAAGTCGATTTGCTTGTTCTTCAAAGGATTTGTTTACGTTGTCAGCTAAAAATTTCTGCACCCTGTGTGGCATGAGTTTTTTTCGCTTTGGACCCCCGAATTGATCTTGTAATCCATCCGAATAGATAAAAAAGGTGTCGGTCGCGTTGATTGTAATTTTATGATTGGTAAAATGCTTATCATGAGAAAATCGACAAACTGATTGCCTGTCAGCCTTAATAATTATTGGTTCTCCCCCTGAAATATAGTATAGACTATTGTTGGCACCCGCATACTGAAGTTCCATTTTGGTTCGGTCAATTCGACAAAGGGCTATATCCATTCCGTCATAAACCTTAAAATCACCACCATCAAACGTTTCTATGATAAGTCGTAAACAATTATCAAGTATTTCAGCAGGTGTTTTTAATCCAAATTCACGAACGCTTCTGTCAAGTGCACTCAAACATGTCATGCTAATCATAGCGCCGGGAACACCATGTCCTGTGCAGTCTGCTACTGCAACATACGTATAATCTCCGCTTTGCACCAACCAATAAAAGTCACCCGCTACAATATCTTTAGGCTTGTAGAACACGAAGGAATTGGGCAAAAGTTGTGCTATTTTTGCTTCGTCTGGAAGAATTGCGGATTGTAAGTGTTTGGCGTAATTGATGCTTGAAAGTATTTCTTTATTAAACCTGTCGGTTTCGTTTTTCGAATTTTCAAGATCTTGTTTGTAAGCATCATTTCGTTTGACATACACAGAAATGATATACCCCGCGAAAACGAGTAAAACACATGATATAAGGCAGAATACAACAATGGTTATGCGCGTTCTCGACCCTTCTTTCTCCACTTCTGTAAGTTTCGCTTGCATGTGAGAATCCTCTACTGCTTCTAATTCACGAACGAGGGACGTAATTTTGTCCATTATTTCTTGATTGGATTGGATTAAGGAGAATTCCCGCGCTTTCAGTTCTTCCTCTCGGGCGATTTCTCTCTTTTTTAACGTGTTAAATTCGTGATTAAAGATTTGATACGAAAAATCGGTCTGCTTTTTTGTGGAGGTTACGGCTGAAGGTTCGTCATTGTTTTTTCGCGTGCCAAATAGTTTTTGAAAAAAACGCCCATCCACTTCCTCATTTTGGACAGGTTCAACTGTTTCTTGATTGTCCTGCGGAGAAACACGGATTTGAACTTTTTCCAATACGCCACGAATACTTTGTTCGTTGGTGACTAAGAGCAATTCATCCAATATTTCAAATTTTTTATTCGATAAGGAATCAATTCGTTTAACCTCTAAATTGAATTGTGAATCGCCTTTTGCTTCGCGATAAAGTAGTTTTAAGGTAGAGTCTACCCGCGTTATGGATTGATTATAACGTTCGAGGTATTGTTCGTCAAACGTGATACCGTAGGATTTTACCTGACTTTCCGCGCTTGTAACAATATAGAGCACACTTTTCAAATGAATGAGGCGCGCATTGGGCTGCGCTTCTTCATTAATATTGTTCACTATATTTTGAAGTGTTCTATTGACTAAAAAGGCACTTGAAATAGCCACCAATAAGGTAGTTATCAAAACAATTAATACGCGATCTTTCGTTTTAAATTTTCGCATTCGTGGAGAATCTGTCTGTTCTTTTTAAATGCAAAGTTAAGAAAGACTTGTAATAATCATGTTTATAGCACCTTACTTTCTATTGCGGTGCGATTTGTTTCGACAGCCACAATTGGCAATGCAAGAGGGATAGGAGCGGCAGCGCTCTTGCGCATGCAAGAGACTACAGCGGATAGCCCGACCCCGCTCGGCTGAACCGAGAAGGGGACTTGCCCAACAACCTATTAGATTCTAATTTTACATTGATAAATCCCTCATTTTCATTGAATTTAGAATTATTTTCAAAACCTTTAAAATATCTTCACACGTGAATCGTCTTTCAAGAGGCAAGCAAGAAAAATGGCAAACGCAAACGAAATTGTAATTTCTAAAACAGTCGAAAAGGAGCAAAACAGACTCTTTAATTTCATTCGGAAACGGGTAAAATCGACCTTGGATGCAGAAGATATTTTGCAAGATGTTTTTTATCAATTGGTGCGCGTTTCTGAAGAGGTAAATACGATTGAGAAGATGAGCGCTTGGCTTTTTCAAGTAGCCCGCAACCGGATTACTGACTTGTACCGAAAGAAGAAAAGTTATACTTTTTCTGACATGAATGGCTCGGATGATGAAGAGGAGGGGTCATTACAATTTGAAGATTATATTCCCGACTTAACGGACATGCCAGATGCTTTACTAACGCGTGAGATGGTTTGGGAAGTGCTGGAAGAAGGACTTGCTGAATTACCTGAAGAGCAACGGTTGGTTTTTAATTTACACGAATTTGAAGACGTGCCCTTTAAAGAAATGGCTGAGCAGTTGGGAGAAACTGTGAATACGTTAATTTCTAGAAAACGCTACGCTATTTTGCACTTGCGAAAAAAATTAGCAGCCTTGTACACCGAAATAGTTGAAGATTAATACTTGAAAGAGATGAAAAAGAAAATGATATTTATTCCGTTTTTCTTTATTGGAATTGTGGCTTTGTTGATTTGGGGACTGATGCATTTATGGAATTGGTTAGTACCTGATATTTTTGGTTGGTCGGTTATAACGTATTGGCAAGCAGCCGGTTTATTGTTGCTGTCTAAAATTTTGTTTGGAGGATTTGGCGGTGGCGGAAAACATAAATGCCATTGTAAACAAGGCTATGATAATGGGTGGAAACATAAGTTTAAAAATAAATGGATGGCTATGTCTACTGATGACAAACGCAGATGGGAAGAAAAATTTGCAGGCATAACTGCGGGGAGAGCTTGTCATGATGATCGTTCTGAGTTAGACGCATCAAAAATGGATGATAAAGAATAGTTGTAGGCTGCAAGTTGCATAGAATGAGCCCTTTTTCAATATAAGCGGTTCATTTTTACTTTTTAAGACGAAAAGTAGACGATTTTCTTTTTGATCATGCGATCATATTCATCACGAATATAGACGAGATAGGCAGCTGACCCAAAGTTGCGAATCGGAACAGAAGAAATAGGATTAAGTTCTTGATCATAAATTGCTTTTCCGTCAAGGGTATAAATAAATAAGTGGGCCTTAAGATTAGGATCGGCTAGCAGGACGGTAATTACGCCTTGTGAAAAATTGAGATTGGCCCAAGGACCAGCTGCAACAGTTCCATCTTCAGTGACAAGAAAATTAAACGTAACCGTGTCGTGGAGTGAGGTGTCTGCTAAACTGCTGACGAGATAACGCACATTGCCTTCGCCGAGGACGCCATTTACAGCTAAATTTAAGGAGATATAGGCTTCCTCTCCAGGCGCTAAAGCACCTAAACTTCCGCTTTTGGGCAAGATGCTGTAGCACGTTTGATTGGTACATATTGTTGCCGACCATTCAGTTGGCAAGGTATTATCTACGAGATCAAAATTTAAACTTTGAGACTGATTGGAGATATTTTGGATGAAAATAAATTCAGTATTGTAATAATTAGCAGCGATTGTTTTATTGAGCTTTCGGTTGGGCGTATAGTCCAAAATTTGAGAGGCGCCCCAAAAGGGAGCGCATAGTAGAACGGCGAACAATTTGTACATGGATAAATATACGCAATATTGAGTTAATTATTGTGAGGCATTTAATTTTCCCAATTCAATTCGACAACCAAACATCAGTCGCTCTGGCAAACGAGAAGCTTCGTTGAGTGAGCTCAGTTCGGGAAGTCGTTTTCCTTTTGTTTTTACAAAACACCTTTCTGATGAGGTGATGGCGATTGCTTGAGTATAAGATGTAAAGAGATTAAAATACGATCAAGACTTTTCAACCTGTATATTAAAAGTAGGATTAAAACAGTTAGTTCCTAAAGAAGTAGCGTGAAGAATACTTTGAACGTAAATAGATGTCAAATTATCTAATTCACCTCATTGTTGATGTGAATTGTCAAACATTTCATTAACTTGATCCTTAAATTCAAGAACTATGGAACTTTTAGGAGCAATTATAATAGGTGCAGCGGCCGGCTGGTTAGCGGGCAGAATTATGAAATCCAAATCAGAAGGCGTAGTTTGGAACATTATCTTAGGAATTGTAGGTGGTTTTTTTGGAGGATGGATCCTTCAATTTGTAGGCTTTGGCGGCGAAAATTCATCTTGGATAGCGTCTATTATTACAGGTACAATAGGCGCTTCTCTCTTAATTTTCATTAATCGTAAACTATTTAAGCGTTGAGCTAGATATCGATTACATCTTCTGCTTCATCCATTAAATAAGGTGTAACAGGCATTGAATCTATCCGCGCTTTGATCGGTTTAATATAGTCGAGATAAGAAGGAAGTAAAGAATCTACCATTGGAACAGAAGTTGGAAATTTTTCAGCTCTGTGATCAATTTGCTGACCATTTTTCCAGAAACGATAACAAACATGTGGACCAGTTGCTAAACCTGTGCTTCCTACATATCCAATGGTTTGTCCTTGCTCAACATACACCCCTTGTTTAATGCCTGGTGCAAATCCCGACATATGCAAATATTGGGTTGTGTACGTATCATCATGTTTAACTTTCACATAATTTCCATTTCCACTTGTATAGGACGCCGCAATGACCGTTCCGTTTGCTGTGGACATAATAGGTGTGCCATGGGGCGCAGCATAATCTGTTCCTAAATGGGCCTTCCAACGGTTTTGGACAGGATGAAAACGGCGCATTGTAAAACCTGAACTGATTCTCGAATATTGAACGGGCGCCATAAGGAACGGGCGTCTCATTTCTTTACCTTCCTCGTTGAAAAACCCGATTTGTGTGCGTGCCGAATCGAGTGCATATTGAAAGGCATAAAACTCATGTCCTTGATGCTTAAACCAAGCAGACGTTATTCCACCGACCGAATACGGAGTGCCTTCAACTGATTTCTCAGTGTAAATCACTTTAAATTCGTCGCCAGGATGAAGTCGGAAAAAATCAATTGTCCAAGCAAAGACACCTGCAATATATTCGGCCATTTCACCCGTCATGTTGATGTCATGCAATTGTTGATCTAAAGCAAAGGTGAGGTTCGAATTTTTAATAATCTCACCCGATAAAATTTGTTCTTTTACTTCGTTCGGCTTTGAACGCAATTCTACAACAACTGAATCTCGGAAATCGAAAACAACATATTCTACAATATTTTTAGGGTAAATACAGTATTGTACTTTTTTGGAGGTATCTCCCAATTCCGCTAAAATGATAAACGGCATCCCTTCTTTTACATACTTTAAGCCCACACTAGAGTCTGCGGCAAAGGCTGCTGCTTGATTAATATTCCATTGCGACACGCCATAAGGCGCAAACATATGACTCATAGTCCAGTTGGATTGGATCGTATCACGGATCACTTGAAAAGAGTCGAGTGTAAAACCGTATTCAATTACCGGCGGCGGAATAAGAATGGAGTCATTATTGTTTGAAGCGTCATCTGAATTTGAATTACTGCCGCATGAAAGGAAAAACAAGGGGAGGAAAAAAAGGCTGTAATACAGTGATTTATACATGAAAAAAAAATTTTGTAGCGTAGTGTGTAACAATTCAACAAAACTAGGACTAATCTCTCTAAATTCCGAATCAATACCAAGTCTTTATTAATAGGACAATGTTAGTTTTGATTTTAGGAAATAAAACATTTACTAATATTATTAGTGTTTTGCAAAATAAATTTGTATTCTTGTAAAAAATATTCGACCATGATTAAAGTTGAGAATCTTAAAAAATCATTCAAATTATCCGCTAAACAGCGAAAGGAGTTTAATACGACGGACACTGAAGCGAAATCCGTTGATGGCATTTCATTTACTTGTCAGCCGGGTAAGATCTTTTCACTGTTGGGGCCAAATGGTGCCGGTAAAACAACAACATTGCGGATGCTTTCTACCATCATTAAACCAACGAGTGGAACAATTGAAATAGCAGGGTTTAATGTCGATACGCAAGCCAATGAAGTGCGAAAAAGAATTGGTTTTTTAACGGGGTCTACAGGTTTGTATGAGCGACTTACACCGGATGAAATTTTGAAGTATTATGCCGATTTGAATGATGTTTCGAAGGAAGATTTTGAGCAACGAAAACAGCATTATTATGATTTATTGGATATGAATGATTTTGCTAAAAAGCGAATCGGACAATTGTCGACGGGGATGAAACAAAAGGTTTCAATTACACGCACTATGATTCACGATCCTGAAGTGGTGGTTTTTGACGAACCAACCTCAGGTTTGGATGTCATCACCGCGGAGAATATTATCACGTTGATTCGCGATTGCAAAACTGCAGGGAAAACAGTTATTTTTTCTTCACATATTATGTCAGAAGTAGATCTATTGTGTGATGATTTAGCCATTATTAATAGAGGTAAAATCTTGTATCAAGATACTATGCAAAATTTTAGAACGAATATGAAAACAGCTAATTTAACTTCTGAATTCATCCGAATTGTAAACGAAAATCAACCTGTAAACGCTTAATCCGACCATTATGAAAAAGATCTTAATTATTGCGAAGAAAGAATTTTTAGATATGTTTCGGGACAAGCGAACCATTATGCGAATGATTTTGATTCCGCTCCTTGCTTTTCCTGTAATCATTTATTTGGTTTCTTCTTTGCAAGCTTCTCAATCGGAGAAGGAAGCAACTAAAGAGTTAGTTGTTGGGTATTATTTGAACGATCAATCTTCTGCCATGATTGATAGAATGGATACAACCGCACATTTTACATTTGTGCCATATATTGATACAACAAGCCTGAGTGCAGCAGTGAGCAGCGATTCGATTAATTTGGGCATTTGGTTTTCTTCGTCTTTTGATCAAAATTATGAAGCTCGTGAACAGGGTGAATATGGCATCTTTTACCGTTCGGCCGACTTGGAGGAGTATGATCGTTTTCAAGAGCTGATAAAAGTTCAAGAAGAATATTTGGTACAAGAGCGCTTGGCGCAAAATGAATTGCCTTCAGCATATATTCAACCTTTATTACTCAATACGCAAGGAGGAAATAAAAGTACAATGACCGAGACGATAGCGAAATATGCAGGCGGAATTTTACCTTATATATTTATGGCCTTTTGTTTTATGGGTTGTATGTTGCCTGCAATTGATTTATTTGCAGGAGAAAAAGAAAGGGGTACAATTGAAACTTTGTTGGTTACTCCTGTTAATCGCGTGCATATTTTGGTTGGGAAAATGATTGTCGTTACGGCTTTTGGATTGCTCAGTGCAACAGTAGCGCTAGGCGGTTTAATTGGAAGTCTTTATTTAATGGAAATAGATCCGCAACTCAATGCAATTATAGCTATGGTGATTACTCCTAAATTAGTTGTAATGCTGTATTTATTGCTCATTCCAACCGCTATTTTCTTTGCAGGAATAATGATTCCCGTTTCGGTTTATTCAAGGTCTTTTAAAGAGGCACAAAGTATTTTAACACCACTAAACATGGCTGTTATTATCCCTACTCTGGTTGGTTTTTTACCGGGTATTGAATTGGATTATACCACAGCATGGATTCCGATTGTAAACGTGGTGCTCGCCACGAAAGCTATGATTGCCGGTAATCCTGAAATTGGTCCAATTATTATCACCTTTGCTTCATTGATCTTTTTATCTGCCATAGCCGTGTTTATTTCCTTTAAACAATTTGGTAAAGAGGGTAATGTGTTGCGGTAAAATTTGCGCATTTGGGTTTTACTATTTAATCCGTAAAAACTGATTTGCTTCTGGTGAGATTATATTATAGACGCATACAGAACCATAGACGCGCAAAAATTTCTTCTGCCAATCACTAATCTCTAGTTAGTAATCTTTACTTTGAAAACTAAGAAAAGCTTGGTTTTTTCAGATCTTTTGGGATAATTTCAGTGAATTTCCGCTTACACCTATGTGCAGACAAATCTGATTTCCCAATAAGGCATAATTCGGTTTAATTATTACCATCTTTTGAACTTGATCAACGAAGCGAGCACCATTAATTGTTAAAACATTTAGCCCTTTCGTCGAAATAAAAATAAAAATTTTTTTATCGACAAAGTTGCAAAAATGACACTTAAACAGTTCTTTTGCTTCGTCTAATTTTGTCGCTAAAACAAATTAATATTATTTTGTTGAAAAGTTTTTTTGTTTTACAATAATATTGTAATAAATTGAAAAACAACACTTTAAGACAATTTTATAACAAAAAAACAATTAAGCATTCATCATTTTAATCAATCAATTATTAACATTTTGTGATTCATCTATAAGTTTTAAGGGTTGGTCGATTTATTTTTTGTGGGCAAATAAAAATACTTAGATTTTGTCCGAGAGAAAGTAAAATATTCTCTTTGCAACCAATTAAAAAATGACCTATGAAAACAATGCTCTACTCCCTTTCTAGTGCCCAAATTTTCGTTATGCTGTACTTTAGTTTTTTCACTTGTGTTCAAGTATCGGCTCAGGAAACATATGCTGACACCTTGAATTGTGGTGGCGGCACACCTACCTTTGTTGTTGACTTAAGTGCTGACGCAGATTCTTTATGGATCAGCGATCCAGCAGCAAGAGGAGGGTCTTGTTGTACACCCCCTGATAATAATTGTGTTCAATTCGCGCTGACGCTGGCGGACGACGCGGTTGGAATTATCTTCAGTGTTCCTGATGGATGTGGGGCTTCACCTTCCTGATCACTTTTTTATCAAGTGGATTGCGGCCCCTTAACTTCCGTTGGTGAACCTCTATGTTTAGATGGTCCCGGTCCGTTTACGATCACTTTTTGTAAGCCAGGGAATAATGAGAATTGTTAT
>Ga0222668_1000389_pt1 | contig 28992 bp, 19 predicted proteins | sample AntAcemetagen728_FD_179823 | JGI IMG/M metagenome (GOLD analysis project Ga0222668, IMG submission 179823) | Saline water microbial communities from Ace Lake, Antarctica - #728 | ecosystem: Environmental > Aquatic > Non-marine Saline and Alkaline > Saline | place: Antarctica: Ace Lake... | reverse complement strand
GCGTTTGTTACCGTCGTCCCGCTTACCTGAATATACTTTTGTTCCAGGAAAAAGTCTGCCGCATCCCTACCGTGATCCCAAGGGACACAGTTATGGTAATAAACCGAAACCCCCTAAGGCTCTCAGAGAAGATAACTGGGTCGAACATCGAAATTACCTGAACGCGATCGATTTTTTCAACCTGGGATTCTATTGGGAAGCACATGATGAATGGGAGCGCCTTTTACGTGTGTGTGGTCCCGATTCCATTCCTGGTCGATTCTTGAAAGGTTTGGTTAAGCTTTCCGCTGCGGGGATCAAGGTTCGGGAAGGTAGTATTCACGGCGTACGTCGACATGCTGCTTCCGCCGGTGAAGTCTTTGCAGATGTTGCGGCAGAATCCAACGCTGACCATTATTGTGGACTCGAACTAACGAAGTTGCAATTTGCCGCTGACCGTGCCGCCCAGCTTCGCTATCCAGATGATTTGACACTAGGCGAACCAATTCGCGTGTTCCCCTTCCTGCTGGAACCAGATCCATTCCCCCTCGGTTGAATGGACTCAGTTGAAATTCTCCTCAGTCAGATCAGCCGTGTTGGCAAATTCCGCTAACACGGCTCAAAATGAGTTCAAGCATTAGGTTTGATCACAGAATACACAGAGCGCAGCGAGTCGAGAGACTTTCTTAGCTGTGAACTGTGAGTCGTATCTGATCGTTCTCTGTCCCTGATCTGGTTTAACGGAACGTGCCCCGGATAGCACGTCCGATGAGTTTATGGGGACCTTGAAATTTCCAGGCTAGATTTTCCAGCAATGATCGCAAGTCACGATCATTGGCCGAAATGCCCTGGAAAACCTGTTTGACGTCGGCCAGAACGGTCTGGCTGTCAGCATGGTAAGAGTGGCCTAATGCAAACAGATTGGTATCGATATCTGAAGCATCGACGACATTGATCTGTTGATATTTCGGGAAAACTGTCAAGTGTGATCCGCCTTCTCCCAGCCTTTGATGCCAGAAAGAATTGACGACTCGTGACGCTTTCAATGCCAAGTCTTCCGATGAGGAATAAATGGTAAATCGTCTGGCAGTCTGTACTATGTGCGGCGCGATCGAATCTTTGAACAACTCGGCATCGATATCCGGCGCTGTCAATATGACCTCGTTAAACAGAGGTTGCGTTTTCTGGGAATGAACCAACTTCTGAGAAATATTTTTTAAGGCCTGTGACAAAACTCGATTTCCCATACTGTGGGCAATCAGGTGAATCTTGCGTGCTCCCGATTCGAGAGCTATGGCTTCGATAAAACGTGTTACATTTTCTTCACACAACAGTGCCGTCCGCCCATCCTCTTTGTAAGCCGACAGTGTCCCCTTCGCTTTGGAAGGCCAGCTATACATCAAGGGGGCGCCCTTAAATTTCAAGTCATGGGCAATTTGAGCGGTTCTGCGTGCGGCATCTTCAAAGGAATTATTATATCCGTGGATAAAGATGAACGCCTCGCCGCCGGTACTTATTTCTCCCTGAGGAGTCTGTTCGACTTCGATTGAGTCTTGTATGGTTTGTTGCAAGGAAGATAAAAATTTGAGACCTGACACTGGTTTCACTGTCTTGAGTACGATGTGTTTGTCTGGGTTTTCGTGAAATTCCAGTTTCCAGATTTTGGGGGATTCCAGTTTTCCTTCCTGATGATTCTTTGGAATGCTGACATCGCAAAATCCGAGAGATAAATTGGCTCGTTCTGCTCCGTAAAAATTCTTCGGTTGAGGAGCGCCGGTCAGGTTACGATCGGTACCGTAAAACACGCGAACCGTTTCGTGCATTTGATCTCCAGATCTCTGCTGACCAGGTTCGGTGTCCGTTTCATCAGAGGCGGGCATCGACGAATCTGGCATCTTACGATCTGCTTGCTGCTGAGAATCTTTGTCACCACTACTGCAGCCATGCAGTGTCAGTCCTAAGAGTAATGCCAATGCCGTACAGGATTTTAGGGCTTTCATCATGCGTCCTTGCATTTTGGAGCAGTTTCATTTGCAAATTCTATGCGTATGCCAGTGTGGAAGCGAAAAATACTGTATCTTCTGAGTTGGCTCAAGGTGAATTAAACGGTTGATAAACCTTTCCTTCACTGGATATTGCTTTCTGCGTAGAGTAGGACTCCATTGGGCTTAACATCCATAACAACTTGGTTTACCTTGGAATATGAGTTTCGATATGCTGTTTGATGAAAAATACAGCATATCAAATGTGTTTAATATTCTTTCCTTCAAACACGGATTCCGATCAGACAGGAAACGATTGTGATGAACGCTCCAGGAAAACTCTTTTATTTCGTATGTGTGGCGTTGTGCTGTCAACAGTCTCTGGTTGCTGCAGAATCAAAGCCTAAACCCAACTTCATTGTGATTTTCGCCGATGATCTGGGATATGGTGACTTGGAATGTTATGGCCATCCCCGGTTTAAAACTCCCAATCTCAATCAGATGGCGGCTGAAGGGGCACGATTGACGCAGTTCAATGTGCCTGTTCCCTATTGTGCACCATCGCGGGCGAGCCTCCTGACAGGTCGTTATCCCTGGCGACACGGGGTCTGGTTTAATCCAGCTCCTGACGGAAAGCAGTTTCATACCGGAGTCGGAATCGCCGATAGTGAGTTGCTGTTGAGCGAATTGCTGAAGGAGAATGGCTATGCAACGATCTGTATCGGCAAATGGCATCTGGGGCATAACCCACAGTTCTATCCGATGCGGCATGGCTTTGATGACTATCTGGGAATTCTCTATTCGAACGACATGCGCCCTGTCAATTTAATCAAGGGGGAAGCGGTTCTTGAATACCCGGTGATTCAGGCGAATCTGACGAAACGCTATACAAACCGCGCAATGGAATTTATTCGTGAAAACCAGAAGCAACCGTTCTTTCTCTATTTGCCTCATGCGATGCCTCACAAGCCATTGGCTGCATCAGAAGCATTTTATAAAAAGAGTGGGGCAGGCTTGTATGGCGATGTCATTGCAGAACTGGACTGGAGTGTGGGTGAGATCTTCAAAACGCTTCGGGAATTGAATCTGGATGAGAATACATTCGTGATTTTCACGTCGGATAACGGTCCCTGGTTTGGCGGGCATACAGCGGGACTTTCCGGGATGAAGTCGACAAGCTGGGAAGGGGGGCTGCGGGTGCCTATGATTGCGCGCTGGCCGGAAAAAATTCCACCGCAACAAGTTATTGAAACCCCCTGCGGTTCGATTGATATCTTTCCTACAATATTAAAGCAGGCAGGCATCAAAATACCTTCCGATCGTGTGATTGATGGAAAGGATTTATTTCCCGTTCTGACAGAACAGGCAGATTCACCGCATGAAGCCTTGTATTCGATGAAAGGGAATTCCCTGTTTACCGTACGCAGTGGTCCCTGGAAACTGCATGTGAAGCAATCTCCCCGTCAGATTCTGGCCAATCAGGGGAAAGACTGGATTGATCCTCGTGGTCCTGATGGCGTGACAATCATTGCGCCGTCTGAACAGGCCATGCCGAACCAACCACCGGGATTGGTCAGCGGAGACCAGCCCGCAGCGATGATGTTGTTCAATCTCAAAAACGATCCGGCCGAGCAGCATAACGTTGCAAAACAAAATCCCAAAGTCGTAGCCCGATTGAAGAAACTCTATGACGAAATGGATGAGCAAGTTCCCGATACCATTCGTTACTTCAATCAGAATCAGAAACAGAAGCAGCAACCCGCAAAGAAAAAATAAAACGCCTGTTTGCATTTGATAAAAATCAATCGGTGAGGTGTCGAACGTGTGCATCCCTCTTCTGTACTGATTTCATCCTCGATTGATTCACCATAGCGACAACGGGTTCTGTTAATCCTTCCCACCCGTTGGGAACCGGGTGCGATTTCAAGGCCGTGTCTTCTACAGGTTATTTCTTACTTGTACAGTGACAACCCTGGATCCTGTTAGATTTTTGTCTCAGGAACGTCGCCTCTAAATTATGCCTGTTGTTGCCAAAATCCAACGTTTGTCTGTCGATTTTCGTAGAGAGAACCAGACATAGCAGCGGGAAACGAACTGTCTTTGCTGTGTGTTAAAGAGTTGGACCAATCATGATGTCTTTTTACACCAGGCGTTGCCCTGATGTAGAAAAATCACAACAGTCCCTGTTAAGAGAAGATGAATTCAAAAAGCAGAAATAATTCTTAAGTCTCTTACTGTCAGCAGCTTATCGCTATTGTAAATGGGAAGTAAACGATTCTGAACAGAAATGGTCCGCTCTTTGCGTCTATTCAATCTTCTTAACAGTTCACTGTTTTACAGCTTTGATAGTCAACAAACAGAAAGAGAGAGCGACGGCATGGCATCAAAACGCGATCGAATGAGCGTCTATGTGCGAGAGGGAGTGACCGTCTTAGATTTCGGAACGATGGAAATCTGGGATGGAGCCGATCTGTCCTTGCTGCGAGAAACCTTGACCCGTTTAATCGATAAGGAAAAATGTAAATCGATCGGCGTGGAATTGACCTCGGTGAAATACATTCCCAGTGGTTTTTTCGGGATGCTCTATGATCTCTATGAAAAAGGGATCGCCGTGACGCTTTATAGTCCACAACCCAATGTTGCCGGCATGCTCTGGTTTAAACAGTTCTGTCAGCATACCGAAGACGGTCGCTATTTGTTAAAGAGCGATCATCTATTGGAACAGGAAAAACTTTCTGAGGAACAACACAGAGCAGAAAAAGAAAAGTGGGAGAAAAGCCTGAAACCATCGAGTGATTATTCAACAACCGCCTCTTGAAGAAATGGGTAGCAGGTTGAACTACTGATTTGAGTTTTGCTCAATCTATTCGTTGGTAATTAATGCCGCGTGTTTTTCCAGACGGTTTTTCAGCGAAAGATAATTTCTGGCCGCCGTCGATTCTTCTCTGAGTTCAATATCAATCTGTTCTGCTATTTCAAACAGGTTGAATTCAGGCCAGGCTTCATTTAATGCCAGCAGTTGATTTAACCCGTTGGGATCCTGTCGTAGCGGGTCTGGAATCAGGGAAGCAACTGCGACGGCTGCTGCAGGCGTCTTACCCAATTGTGAGTCTGTGAGCAGTTTCAATCCTTCATGATGCAGGTAAACTGAACAGATCAAATCATCGGGAAACGACCAGTCCAGCATCACATTTGCGGCAGCCTCACAATGATCCCAGCTAAAATGCCTGCGTTCATATTCTTTTAAAAGGCAAGGATCGTTATCCTGATTAATGGTAAACTGCAGGTATAGATCGAATAATTCTTTCGATAAAACAGGTAATAGAAAATCTTGTAGCATGGCCGCTGAGAATGCCACATCCTGATCGACTTTCATCAATCGCGCGATTTTTCGTGCCGTCAATGCACGCTCCAGATTGGTGCTCCAGAAGTTGGGAAGATTGATCAACTTCGAGTCATTACTCGACATGGCTTGCTTTAAACCGGTCGTGACTAAAAAGAGTTTTGTCGAGCGAATTCCCAACAGAGTGATGGTTTGCTGAATCGAAGACACTTTGCGCCGTAGTGCAAAACTACTGGAATTCACCATCCGTAACATTTCACACGAAATTCCGGCATCGGTTTCGATAATTTTGCTGAGTTGTTTTGGTGTCGAATTTGGATCTTCTGCCTTTTGCGAAAATTCCATGACCGCTTTGGGCAGCATCGGCAGTTTGATTTGGGCTGGCAGAGGACTCTGCTTTCCTTCCCCAATCAACTCTTTTCGTAATTTCGTCCAATCAGTCATTTGGTCCTCGATGTTTCAGTTCGAAGATGAGACAGCCTGTCATCACTTAAAAACACGGGTTCATCCAGATTTAAAATAGTCATACCTTTGGTCCATGCTGGGGAGCGGTGTTCTAGAACACATCACATTTTGGTATAGCGTCTCTCGTGCTATTATACTCGGTCCAAATACCCCTGGACACAGGCTAGCCTGATACGCTATCAGGGTTTGCGCTCCCATCGCATTTCAAGCTTAGCTTAAAGATTTCGCTGGGGGGGATGCTTTTGTGCAAAATTGTCGTCATGGAGGTCTCTCATTCCATTTTCAATTGTTTCCTTTTTACAGTCGCTTTAAACGCGGATTGAAACAAATATCATAAGTCACTAGAATCAAGCCACTTACATTCGGCTTCGAAGACAGCCTGCGATGATGCTGTTATCGGTATTTTTGTATAGAGGGCTTATCCCTCAATATTCCGGGACGAAATAGACATGGATGCGCAATCATTAGATTTTTTGAAAAAATTGCTCCACTCTCCAGCACCTTCAGGGTACGAACGTCCTATCCAGGAAGTCGTTCGTGAATATGTTGGTGAATTTGCAGATAACGTGAAAACAGACCTGCATGGGAATGTGATTGCAGCCGTCAATCCGGATGCGAAGCGGCGGGTGATGCTGGCTGGACACTGTGACCAAATTGGTCTCTTGGTGCAGTACATTGACGATGAGGGTTATCTCTGGGCAAATCTGATTGGTGGTTGGGATATTCAGATGTTGCTGGGGCAGAACATGCAGGTACACACCGCCTCCGGCCCTGTGCATGGTGTGATCGCGCGGAAAGCCATTCACCTGTTAACCCCTGACGAAAGAAAAACCGTTCCGGAAATTAAAGACCTCTGGATTGATATCGGTGCCAAAAACGGTGCAGAAGCTCGTGAGAAAATTGCGATTGGAGATCCCATTACGTTTGAACTGGGATTTCGACCGATGTTGAACCAGTTGGCCTCTGCCCCTGGAATGGATAATCGGGTTGGTGTCTGGGTGGTGATGGAAGCCTTGCGTCAAGTTAGTGAAAAATCTCCTCATGTGGGAGTCTTTTCCGTTTCGACCGTGCAGGAAGAAATCGGGCTACGCGGCGCGCAAACCAGTGCGTTTTCAATTCAACCCGAAGTCGGAATCGCCGTGGATGTCACGCACGCAACCGATTGCCCGGCTGTCAGTAAGAATGAGCATGGCGATATCAAAGTGGGGCACGGGCCTGTTGTGTATCGCGGGCCCAATGTCAATCCTGTTGTGTATTCCTCTTTGACACGCTTAGCCAGTGATTATGAAATATCCTGCCAGATCAACAGTATCTCCCGACCTGCCGGCAATGATGCAAACGCAATGCAATTAAACCAGGGAGGCATGGCGACAGGCATCGTGGCGATTCCCAATCGGTACATGCATAGTCCGGTGGAAGTCGTCTCGTTGGAAGATTTGGATCACGCCGCACGTTTACTGGCTGAGTTCTGTTTGGACATTGATGAAAAAATGGATTTCACCCCTTGATCCCGGAGCAGTTCAACACAGAGATTGATCTTGTTCAGGCAATCTCTTGCAGTACTTCTTCTGCTGCCTGAATGGTTTGGTCAATATCGTCGTCGGTCATCATGGTGGATGTAAAGTTTGCTTCAAACTGACTGCAGGGCAGATAGATGCCCCGATCCAGCATGCCTTGAAAATAACGGGCGAAACGCTCAGTATCGTTGCGAGACGAGATCGTGTAGCTGGTGACTTTTTCCGGATTGAAAAATAGAGTAAACATCGAACCGCATTCCGCCAGCGTATGGGGTAGCCCGGCTTTTGTGGCAGCAGCCATAAGTCCCTGGGTCAACCGCTGTGTTTTCTCTTCCAACTGCGGATAAGGGTTCGTTTCCTTCAGGCATTCCAGCGTGGCGATCCCGGAAGCCATTGCGATCGGGTTCCCTGAAAGTGTGCCTGCCTGATAAACGGTTCCGACCGGAGAAATCGTATCCATGATTTCCGACTTCCCACCATAGGCCCCGACAGGCATACCACCGCCAATCACTTTCCCCAGCATACAGATGTCGGGAGTGATGCCAAAGCGTTGTTGCGCACCTCCCATAGCGACACGGAAACCAGTCATGACTTCATCCATGATAAAAACGCTTCTATGCTGTGTGCATAGCGCGCGGATCGCTTCCAGAAAACCGGGTTCCGGGAGCACGACGCCCATGTTTCCGACAACCGGTTCGAGAATCAGGCAGGCGATTTGATCGCCGAGTTGAGAGAAGGTTTCTTTAAGCTGATCAATGTCGTTATATTCGAGCACCAGCGTGTCAGCGGTACAACCTTGAGGAACACCAGGACTGGAAGGGGTTCCCAGCGTCAGCGCTCCGCTGCCGGCCTGAACGAGCAGGCTGTCAACGTGCCCGTGGTAACAGCCGGCAAACTTGATGACTTTATCGCGTCCTGTAAACCCCCGCGCCAATCGAATGGCACTCATCGCCGCTTCAGTACCAGAATTAACCATGCGCACTTTTTCGACGCAGGGAACCAGTTCCACCACGAGTTCCGCCAGTTCGGTTTCTAACAGTGTGGGGGCGCCAAAACTCGTTCCTTTTTTGAGTGCTTCTTCAATCTTGGAGATCACGCGAGGATGGCAATGTCCCAGAATGTGAGGTCCCCAGGAGCCGATGTAATCGATGTATCGATTGCCATCAATATCGTAGATATATTGTCCTTCCCCCCGATCAATAATGATAGGGTGGCCTCCCACTGCGCCAAAAGCACGCGCCGGGCTGTTCACGCCTCCGGGGATTACTTTCAAGGCTCGTTGAAACTGTGCTTCACTCTCAGGTCGTCGGCTGGATGACATGTTCTCTAAAATCCTTACTTCGAAGTGGATTTCTCAGGTGTTGTGGGAGCTGGGGTTTCAGACCTCAACTGTAAACATTTTAAGGTTTTCTCATCTCTGACAAAAAGGCGTCCGTTGGAGAGCGCCGGCAGTGCCCGGGTTGTCGAGTTGAGAACTTGCGCGCGGCCCAGTTCTTGATATTTTTTCGGAGACGCTTCTGCCAGAACCAAAGTACCATCGGTTTTCATGAGGATCAGTTTGTTATCTGCTTCGAACAGAGTCGCATAACCAAAGTCCTCTTGGGACCATTTTACTTTTTTGGTTTGAGGGTCAAAGCAGAGCAGCCGGGATGTGCCGATGTCCTGGCGGCCGTCGATTCCAATTAAAGTCCCATCGTAGTCGATCGGTGTTGTATATTGGCTGGACATGATTTCCTGGCTGCGCCAGATTTCACTGGCATTGAGCCGATCAATCTTACCCCAAAATCCACCCACACCATAACTGGCTGTTGCAAACACATAGTTCCCGATCATGACGGGGTTGGCGCCATTAACCGTCGGCCCTCGTTTCCCAAATGGGAATTGAAACACGATGTTTCCATTCTGAGGGTCAATTCCTGCCAGGTAGGAACGTGTGATGAAGATGGCATAAAAGCGACCGTGTAAAAAAGCGGAAGTGGGAGAGGAGTAGCTGGCATCATCCTTCATTGTCTGCCAGAGCGTGAACCCCTTATCGAGGGAGAAAGCGACAATGCCGGCATTTTTACGTTTACCGCCCACATTAACCAGCAATTTCTCTTCCACAACAATCGGTGAGCTGCCGACGCCAAAATAGCCTTCGCCGACCTGAAAATCTTTGTGCGTATCGCGTGACCAGATTTTCTTGCCAGTTTTGAAATCCAGGCACTGCAGCTGGCCGGCAATTCCAAATGTATAAACGCGGTTCTTGTGAATCAAAGGAATCGCAATCGGGCCATCATTGGGATTAAAGGTGCCTCGATAGTTAATGGGTGAAGAATGTTTCCAGAGAACCTCCCCCGTCTGAGCCTGCATGGCTTCTACCGTTTCCTGATCACCGATTCGATGAAATAAAATGGCAATATTCTGTGATACAGCAAGCCCGGCATAGCCATTTCCGACAGGCCGCTGCCACTTGACTGGAGGCCCCCCTTCAGGCCATGTCGCGTCAAGTATTTCTCCTGCTGCGTGACCAGTGCGATAAGGTCCCAGAATTTGAGGCCAGTCGCCAGCATCACAGATTGACGCCGAGCAGAGTATTATGAGCAAGGTGTATTTCAGAAAACGCATATATCCGTCTCCGCGCTCCAGGTTAATTTTGACAAGATTTCATCGAATCCTATTTTAATAGGATAGGGGCTTTGCTGCATAGGAAGGTCTGTTATAGTCTGCTAAGATAAAAAGTGAAACCGAACTGAATGTTAGACTGCGCTTACTGAAGAGGAAATCCGTGAGATCGCTTTCTTTGCAGGAGAAAACTTTGGATTCTAACCCACTACGGTTATTGAGAAATATAGGAAGAAGCCGCGAGATTGTGACGGTGCTGGTGAACTATGGTTTCGATGACCTGGTTGATCAGTTGGGGCTCCGAAGGTATCTACGCTGGGGACGTCGGCTTCTGTTTTGGAAACGCTCTGAGCCTGAAATTCGATTGACACGGGCCAAGCGAATCCGACTCGCTCTGGAAAGCCTGGGGGTGACCTTTATTAAATTTGGTCAGGTCGTGAGTACACGTCCCGACCTGGTGCCCCGGGATGTTATTCGAGAGTTATCAAAACTACAGGAACGCGTCCCGTCATTTCCCAGCGAGACGGCAATAAAAATTGTGGAACGTGAACTAGAGGGTTCAATAGAGACTCTCTTTGCGGAATTCGATCATCAGCCATTAGCGGCGGGGTCGTTGGGGCAGGTACATCGAGCCCGTCTGCATGATGGGACTGAACTGGTGGTCAAGATTAAACGTCCTGATATCGATCGAGTGATCGAACAGGATTTGAGCCTGATGTACGAACTGGCCACAATGATCGAGCGTCATTTTCCGGATGCAGAGGTCTTTGATCCCATCGGCCTGGTCAATCAGTTTTCCCGTACGATTCGACGGGAACTGCAATTTTCGAGAGAGGCGCGTTCGACCGATGAGTTTTATCGCCTGTTTCAAGATGATGCGACATTATATGTTCCAAAGATTTACTGGGACATGACGCAAGGCGACATCATCACGATGGAGTATATCGACGGCTATCGGATTGATGATGAAGAGCAGTTGAAAAACCTTCCGATCAGTCAGCATGAAGTCGCCGCCAACGGTGCACGCATTTTTATGAAAATGACCTTTGAATTTGGAATCTTTCACGCCGATCCTCATCCGGGAAATTTTCGTGTTCTGCCTGACGGTTCATTATGTTTGATCGATTACGGGATGATCGGCATTCTTGAAGAAGAACGCCGTGATCTGCTGGTCGACTTACTGCTGAATATTGCGAAAAAAGATACTGCCCGGTTGGTCGAGGTGGTGTTAAATATTGGAAAAGCCAAAAGAAAAGTGGATCACCAGTTATTGCGCGCCGATCTCCGTGATTTTATCGGAAACTATTACGGTATCCCCCTGGATCAGATCAGCGTTGGGAAAATGTTGACTGATTTTATCAATATCCTGGCAATCCACCGTATCCGTTGTCCGGTCGATATCATGTTGCTGATTCGTGCTTTGATTACACTGGAAGGCGTCGCGACCCGCATTGCTCCGGAATTAAATATCGCGCAGGAAATGGAGCCTTACATTTATAAGCTCTCCTCTGAACGATATCAGCCACGTGCCATTGCCAGTCGAATCTGGACAGAAGCCTGCAGTCTGTCAAAAGTCATGCACGATCTGCCTGAACAAATCGGCCGCACGTTGGGGAAATTAAGTGATGATGAACTCCGGATCCATCTGGAGCATAAAGGCATCGATCATCTGACAACTGAGATGGATCGTTCGGGGAATCGGCTGGCGATCGGAATGGTGATGTCGGCCCTCATTCTGGCCTCCGCGATTACCATCTCATCTGATACGCGTCTGGTTTATGTCAGCGTCCCGATTTTCATGATGTCGAGTCTGTTGGGAATCTGGCTGATCTACGGCGTGTTTCGCAGTGGGCGATTGTAAGGTTTCGCTACCTTACAATCGCACTACAACCTTCAGCTTTTCGCGTTTTCCTTCGCCTTTTATTTTTGATAAATTCGCGATTTTGGATCGCCGCCTGACAGCAGGTACGCCATCAAATCTCGCACTTCATCGCCGTTCAGCGCATTCAGCATCGACTGCGGCATTTGCGAAACAGGGGAAGGCAGAATCTCTTCCACCTGCTCTGCAGAGACTACGATTGGTTTGGCTTTCGCATCGGCCGGGTAAACGATCACTTTGTCGCCGTCTTTTGAAACGAGCCCCGTGAGAGTCCGTCCATCCTCAGTTACTACAATTGATGACTGGTATTGATCAGAAATGACTTTGCTCGGCTCGATGATGGATTCAAGAATGTATCTGGCATCGAACTTGTTCTTGACTGTTGTCAGGTCCGGACCCACGTCGCCGCCGAGTCCGTCAAATCGGTGACACGCGGCACAGCGCATGGAATGGAACAAATTACGACCGTTTTCAAATCGCGCCGCTTTCATTTTGCCACCAGAGGTATGTTGGCTTGCTTCTCTGATCGTCCAGATCTTGCCGGGCCCCTGTGGTGGCGTAATTTCGAAATCGGGAACGGGATTGAAATTCTCACCGCTGATATCCGCCAGCGCGGCTCGATCGGCGTTACTCAGGTAGCCGAGGACTTCGTCACGAAGATTGCCGAGAAACTTGGCATAGCTGTTACCACCAGGATATTTCGCGGCGGAGTTGATAAACTCGATGTAGCTGCGGCGTTGATCCATAGTCCAGCCTTTACGCAAATTGCGAAGCATAAAGGCGTAGTTGACTTCGTGCGTCGGCGGATGATTCGCCAGCATTTCCAGCACACGACCTCCGTAATTTTTATTGCGACCTGCAAGTTCGGTCCAGTCGGGCACTTCGGGCTCGCCGCGATTTACGATGAGATCAATTGATTTTGCAATGACTTTCGGTGCCTCGAGATAGACTAAGACGCGGACCAGTTCTGTGTTAATATCCTTGCTCTTGTTTGGTAAATAAGGGTCGAGTTCGGCGATGACCTGCTCACGTTGCTCAGCCGTTGGTTTACCGAGACGGATGAAAGTCAGGGCGTAGGCACGCAGGAGACCCAGGAACTGGGATTCGCTCAATTCAGCGGGGTTCAGTTCGAGGAGTGCAGCGATTTGGGCGCTGCGGTTCGATTCATTCCCCATCCGGGCGAGCGCGACAGCGCCGGAAATTCTGGCTTGAGGGTTCTGCTCTGAAAAGACTTTCGCAGCCCACTCGTCAACGGGCTGGGATTCAATCGCGACGCGTGCGGCGTGGCGTAACCAGCGGTCTGAGCTGGAAAGATGAGGCCAGGCGGCTTCCACTGCGGCGGCGTTTTGTTTGCCGTGAAATGCTTCGAGACTGCGGCGTAGTTTCCGCGCATCCGCACCCGCGATTTCTCCCGTCACAGGTTTCGTCGATTCATTACCGACGTACGTGATGCGGAACAGTGCCGATTGTGTACCACGACCGCCGATGGTGAAGTACAGCGCGCCGTCGTGGCCAATAATCGCATCAGTCAAGGGAAGCGGTGAGCCGTAACAGAACGCTTCCTGTTCGCCACGGTAACCAGCGCCGTCCGGTGTGAGATGAATGGCATAAATTGTGCCGAAGGTCCAGTCGAGTGCGAAAATCGCGTCCTGATATTTGGCAGGAAACTTTGCACCTTGACCACTGATCACACCGGTCGGACAGCCAGGGCCAATATTGACTACGGCTGGTAGGCTGTCTTCATAATACTCGGGCCATTTGCCAGAACCGCTGCGCCATCCGTAGTCAGAACCACTCACGGCACAATTGATTCTCGTGGGGCGATACCAGGGTGTTCCGAGGTCCCATTCCATGTCGGCATCGTAAGTGAAGAGGTCGCCGAAACGATTAAGGGCAATATCGTACTGGTTGCGGTAACCAGTTGAGATAATCTCATGTTGCTTTGTTTCGGGAGAGAATTTCGAAATCCAGCCACCCGGCGCGAGACGGCCGCGGGCATGGCCGTTCGCATCCCATTCGCGTGGTAAGAGCAAATCTTCGTCCCAGGTGGGAACGTGCGAGCGAACAATACTGTCTTGCGGAGGTAAAGCGGCATGGTTTCCGCCGATGACGTAGAGATGTTTTCCATCCTCGGCCACAATGACGGCGTGGTTGCCGTGCTCTCCGCCACTCCGCTCGCTGGGTAATACTTCGGTCGTATCGAGTTGATCGTCGCCATTGGTATCGGTGACTTTGTAAAGGTTGCCGCCGCTCTTGTGAAAGTAGAGTGCGTCGTTATGCCAGGTCATGCCCTGTGCGCCAGAAAGATCGATCTGCAGTTTTTCCACATCGACCTGCGGTTCCTCAGCGCCTTCAGTAACAGTGATACGGTAGAGCCCTTTATTGCCTTGGTCACTCGCCAGCAAACGGCCTTTGCCGTCAGTCGTGAGCGAGACCCAACTCCCTTGTTCATTGCTGGGAACTTCGTAAAGCAGCTCGACTTTGAAACCTTTGGCGATCGTGATGGTCTCAGTGAGTTCCTCAAGATCAACGCCGCCGCTACGAGTTGTGATTCCCGGTTTGCCCCAGGGACCACTACCAAAGTTTCCCATTTTTTTCAGCTTCAGTTTCCAGGCCGAGTCATCGAAGCTGGCAAGCTGCCAGTCTTTAGCTTCGGAGTCACTCAATTTCCAGTCGGGAGTGGAAATGAGCGATTGTTTTTTTCCGTCAGCGGTCTCAATTTCGAGTTTCAAGACGAACGCTGCCACGCCGCCGTTATTCTTTGCCTGGACTGCAATTTGATTTGTTCCGGTCTGGATGAACTTTTTCGCATCGATTGTCATGACAGGGTTGCCCCAGTCGGTCGCCGTACCTGCGTCTTTTCCGTTGATCCAGACCGTCGCTCTGTTATCACAGGTGAAGTAGAGCCGGGCTGCTTTGATCGAGCCAGCGACTTCGAATTTCTGGCGGAGGTAGATTGGTTCATTTCCAGTAGGATTGTCGGTGCGCCAGACCCAGACCGGAGCTGGTTTTTCCGAAACCCAGTCAAACTTGCCAGATTTTTTCGATTTCGCTGCTGCTGTTTTCTTGGACGCGGGTGCCTTTTTCGAGTTCTCGACTGCTGCTTTGAGAACTGCAGCCGCTTCGTCACCGGCCAACGGACGGTATTGCAGGTCTTTAAACTCGACCTTCATCGGAGGACCGGCGTGGAGTTGCAGACCCAGAACGCCTTTCGAAAATGCCTGGGGATGCTGATCGGTCAGATCCATTGTGTTGACGCCATTGATCTGATGGACCATGCGGTTTCCCACAGCGACGATCCGAATTTCGTTCCATTCCCAATCGACGAGCTTTTGGTTTTTATCGCCAATTTCCGCGACGACTTTCGGCTTACCCTTTGCACCCGCTTCAACACGTTGGAAGCGTTGTGCGATAATCCCGCGGCCGGTTTTTTCACCATACATCATCCCGAAATATTCTGGTTTAGGGTGGAGGTCGGCCTGATATCCTTTCAATGCGAAATTTTTCGGATCCACCAGTTCGCTGCGATATTGAACGCCCGAGTTATTGCCTTTGAAGCGGACACTGGCCTTGAATTCAAAGTCGCCTACCTCACCACCTTGCCAAACGAGGAATGTGTTGGGTTTGGCCGGGTTTTCTTTCGTGGTTTCACCAACGATGGCACCGTCTTTTACGGTCCAAAAACCTTCTTTTCCGGCCCAGCCGCTCAGGTCTTTCCCGTTAAAGAGGTCCTGGAATTTCTGTGCATTTACTGTGCTGGTGAAAGAGAAGCAGAGGACGAAAAGAATACAGACAAATTTTCGCATGGTGGTATCCCGATTGAATGGACGCGCTGCTGTTTTATGGGGAAACATTTTCGAAATTAGTGAGGCTGCGGTGTGACTGGTGAACTGAATTGCTTCGGTTACCTGATCCGGAATTTTCCAGTATGGTTGATACTGGAATGACTCTGCATCTTAACATGGCATCCACTCCTCTGTCGAGCACATAGTGAATTTCACGCTTGGGGGGGGCGCACAAATTTCTGACCGACGTCGTTGGCTTTCCACTTGACGACGCTCTGAGCAAAAATGAACGGCGACATCATATGATGCAAGTGGCGGTCACCCGAGAACGCTGTCGAGATGCCACGCCACAATAAACCGTTTGCCGGCCCGTTTCATTAGAGCTGCTGGCTAATTGGAACTGCCGGCGTCGTTAATTCGTTGACGGAGATAATTCGCGCGGGCAGCATTGCGTTCGCTCGATTCCAATTCCCCCCCTTGCAGTTTCTGCAGGTGCGCGGGTTGAGTGAAAATGAACATTTCATTGAGAGTCGAGATTGGCAGACCTTCAATCAGTCCCAGGTTGACCCCCATCCGCACACTGGAAAGCAGGTGCATGGTTTCTTCTGAGCTGATAGTCTGCGCGGTGCTTAAAATGCCATAAGCCCGTGAAACCTGATCGTGCAGTCCCTGACGATTCTCTTTGATCAATGAATTTCTGACGCGGCGTTCATAGGAAATGATATTGGGAACCACTTCCTTAATACTGTCGATTAACTGGTGTTCTGTTTGCCCTAAGGTGACCTGATTGGAGATCTGGTAGAAGTCGCCCATTGCCTGGCTACCTTCACCATACAGGCCGCGGACTGCCAAATTAATTTTCTGCAGCGCCTGAAATACTTTCTGGATTTCTTTCGTAATCACCAACGCAGGCAGGTGCAACATGACGCTGACCCGAATCCCCGTGCCAACGTTAGTCGGGCAGGCAGTCAGATAACCAAATTCCTCATTGAAGGCATAGGTGACTTCCTGCTCCAGTAAGTCATCGATCTGGTTGATGGTGTCCCAGCATTCATTGAGAGAAAATCCGCTGCGGAGCACCTGTAGTCTGAGGTGGTCTTCCTCATTGACCATGATCCCGATGTTTTCTTCGCTGTCCAGGCCAACGCCACGCGGCCCCGTCCGTTCGGAATGTTCGCGGCTGATGAGCTGGCGTTCCACAATAAACTGTCGATCCAGGCTGCCTAATTTGTTGACATCCAGATACGACAGTTTGATATCCATGGGCAGCGACGTGATAATCGGACGCACGAGCTGTTCGATCTCGCCCAGCGTCGATTCTGTGCAGCGATTAATAAAGGGGAACTGTGCGAGGTTTCTGGCCAGTCGAATCCGGCTGGACATAACGATATCCGAATCCGGACCGATTCCTCTCAGCCATTCACCACTTGTACGAGTGAACGCGTCCAAATTCACCCTGATTCTCCTTTAATAAACGAAATATTATCAAGTTCGATTCGCTGGAACGATGGTCTTTTACCGGCATTGTCTCTCGCGTGACATTCATTCCCAATCGGTGTAAACTCTTGGAACGAATACCATAATCATTCAGCCAGGGAAAACAAAGCCTCATGAACTTCGAACTCATTGAAAGCTTTGTAAGATTGAATGTGCCTTTTCATTTTATGCAATCGACGACTTGAATTCCATTCCTCTCAACAGAATCAAAATCTTTAAATCCGGAAACCCTGAATTAAATTGAAGGCGAGAAATAGACTATTTGGAGATTTTTGAGAACTGAGCCTGCCCACAGCTTGTCTCAGGGATGGGAAATGTTCATAAGAGAGTCCACCCTGCGGATTTGAGTAACCGGGATGCCTGTTCATCCATTAGACAGTTCAAATAAGATAATCCATGAAATACGTTCCAGACTTTGAAACATTTAAAGCGCTTTCTGGTCAGTCTAACCTGGTGCCCGTTTATCGGCAGTTGACTGGGGATACATTGACTCCCGTCAGTGCTTACCAGTTGCTGGAAAAAGGACCCTATTCCTTTTTGTTCGAAAGTGTTGTCGGCGGAGAACAAATCAGCCGCTACAGTTTTCTGGGGGCGAATCCATTTCTGGTGGTGGACGCTTACGAACAGCGGATGGTGATTCAGCAGGGGGGACAGACAGAGGAACGCACGGTTGAAGATCCCTTGCGGGAACTGGAGACAATTCTTGGTCAGTATCAGGCTGCTGAGCTTCCCGAACTTCCTCGTTTTTGTGGCGGCGCGGTCGGGTATGCTGGTTACGATGTTGTCCGTTATTCTGAGAATTTACCGAATGCTCCCGAGAATGACCGTCAACTGCCCGATCTTTCCTTTGCCTTGTATGATCATATGGTCGTCTTCGACCAGATCAATAAAACCGTTTTGGTTGTTGCCCACGCGCATCTCGAACCGGACCTGGACGAGAGCGAACTGCAGGCCGCCTATCAATCAGCGTGCCAGCGAATCGATGAAACCTGCCAGCGCTTTCAAGCCGGTGATGCCGCTGTTTTGAAGATGGCAGACATCAATGTAGACACCCATGCCGAGCCAGATTTAAATTGGACGTCTAATTTTACCCAACCAAAATTTGAATCAGCCGTTGAAGCCTGCAAGGAGTATATCGTCGCAGGAGACATCTTTCAGGTGGTTCTTAGCCAACGCCTCAAACTCGAAACTACGGCGACTCCGTTAGACATTTATCGCAGTTTGCGTGTGGTCAATCCCAGTCCGTTTATGTTTCTGTTAAAAACTCCCGAAGTGGATCTGGTCGGGAGTTCTCCGGAAATTATGGTTCGTGTGGAAGACCGTCTGACAACGGTTCGCCCCCTGGCGGGAACACGCAAACGGGGCAAAACCGAAACAGAAGACAAACGCCTGGCAGAGGATTTATTGGCTGATCCCAAAGAGCGGGCCGAACATGTCATGCTGATTGATCTGGCGCGAAATGATGTCGGCCGCGTCTGTGAATTCGGGTCGGTGGAACTGTCAGATGTGATGGTTGTCGAACGCTATAGCCATGTCATGCACATTACGTCGAACGTAACAGGCAAGTTGACAGAAGGACGATCTGCATTAGATGCGTTAAGAGCGGGGCTGCCGGCAGGAACGGTTTCAGGCGCTCCCAAAGTACGGGCGATGGAAATCATTGATGAATTTGAACCACACCGACGGGGGCCTTATGCAGGCGCCGTCGGCTATCTCGATTTTACCGGGAATATGGATACGTGTATTGCACTTAGAACACTCGTAATGCAGGGGTCGACGGCCTATGTCCAGGCCGGCGCCGGGATCGTTGCTGACAGTGTTCCAGAAACGGAATATTATGAAACATTAAACAAGGCAAAGGGGTTGCTCAAAGCGATTGAGGTTGCAGAAAAACAACTCAAATAATTTCGATGAGAGTTCAAACTGTTTGAATTCTTCCGGCTCTGAGCGATGTTTCGGCATGACCCCCCTCTGTCGAAATCAAGGTAAACCAGGAGTACGATGGAATCTCAACAAGAGAATAGCACGCTCGATCCATCCGATAGTCCCACAATTGATGAAACGATCAATGCCCCCACCGACTTTTGGGGGATCGTGAAACGTTTGGGACCGGGGCTGATTATTGCAGGCAGCATTGTGGGATCTGGCGAATTAATCGCCACTACCAAAACCGGGGCACAGGCCGGAATTGCTTTGTTGTGGCTGATTATTGTCGGCTGTCTAATCAAGGTGTTCGTACAGATTGAATTGGGACGTTATTCCATTTCACGTGGCGAAACCACCTTGGCTGCTCTCAACCACGTTCCTGGACCCCGCTTGGGATTCAGACGCGACCCCCAGAAACTCGCACCCAACTGGATTCTCTGGTTCTGGCTGGTGATGAGTGTCTGTACGATCGGGCAACTCGGAGGGATCGTTGGCGGAGTAGGACAGGCTTTGGCGCTGACTTTGCCGATCCAGGGGGATTATCTCAAGGCGATTCAATATCCCTCGGAAAAGGAGTTTGTGCAATATCTGAAAGTGGAAGAAGAATTAAAAGACGAACAGAAGGCACTCGCCTCGTTGACTCCGACTCAGCGCGAACGTTATCTGCGCGGTCATGCCAAAATCAAGGAACGCATCGAACGGCTGCAGGAAAAAGGCCAGGTCATTCTGCAAAAAATGCATGCCAACGAAAAATTGGTTGATAAAAACGGGCAATCAATACTCGAACCTCAAACGTGGGATGACAAGATCTGGGCCGGGGTGATTGCCATCTTAACCTCATTCTTACTGTACTATGGTCGCTATAATATGATCGAGCATTTATCAACGGTTTTAGTCGTTTCGTTCACATTCATCACCATTGGGAACGTGATCTCATTGCAGACTTCCGAGGTCTGGAGTATTTCAACGGAAGAGATAATCCGAGGACTCTCGTTTGGAGTTCCTGAAGTGACCAATGGAATGAATCCGCTTCTAACGGCACTTGCTGCGTTTGGGATTATTGGCGTCGGTGCGACCGAACTCATTGCGTATCCTTACTGGTGTCTGGAAAAAGGATATGCGCGATTTACCGGGCCTCACTCAGAAGATGAGAGCTGGGCATTGCGAGCCAAAGGCTGGATGCGCGTCATGAAAATAGATGCCTTCGCTTCGATGTGTATTTACACATTTGCGACGATCGCGTTTTTTCTGATGGGCGTTGCCGTCCTGCATAAGGAAGGCTTAGACCCGGATGGAATGCGAATGGTGAGCACTCTGGCGGAAGCGTATGTTCCCGTCTTCGGTCAATACGCCAAATGGCTTTTTCTGGTGGGAGCGATCGCGGTACTCTACTCGACATTTCTGGTTGCCAATGCTGCGAATGCACGCATCTTCTCAGATGGGCTACGGTTTTTTGGCGTGGTGGATGAACGCAAACCGAATGCGGTTCAAAATTGGATTAAGATGATGTCGCTGGCGTTACCATTACTTTGTCTGGCCGTCTTTTTAACGGGAGCCAATCCGGTCAGACTGGTCTTGATCGCCGGAACAATGCAGGCGATCATGCTGCCGATGTTGGGGGTCGCCGCCATCTATCTGCGATACACCAAAATTGACTCACGCCTGACACCAGGGCGTCTCTGGGATCTGTTGTTGTTCCTGTCGTGCCTCGGGCTGTTAATTGCTGGCGGGTATGGCGTGTATAAGCAACTTTTCGCGTAATGTGATTGGTGCGATAAACCATCGTCGAGCCAGGTCGTGTGCGCTGATATGATTCCAATGAGAATTCGTTATAATTAGTACGAGCCGATGATCCTGCATGAAGTCGAATAAAGATTCGTAATCTGATGTATCGTAAAGACAGCCTTTTGCTGATTTTCTTTGTGAAATTCAAAAATGCATCGAATGAAATAGAAAGGATGTAGGTTAGATGTCAGGTGAGAAAAGTATTTTTAAGAAGATTATTGATCGCGAAATTCCAGCCGAGATTATTTATGAAGACGAATTATGTCTGGCGTTCAAGGATGTGAACCCGCAGGCGCCCATTCATGTTTTGGTGATTCCCAAGCAGGAAATTACTTCGATAGATCACTTGGAAAGTGAGGATCAGGAACTTGCCGGGCATTTGATCCTGACCGTCGGAAAAATAGCAAAGATGTTAGGGCTGGAAAACGGATATCGTACGATTGTGAATACGGGTACGGAAGGCGGCCAGACTGTGGATCATTTGCATCTGCATTTGCTGGGAGGACGTCCGCTGCACTGGCCACCCGGTTAAGAATGTTTGTTTTGTCGCATCAGAGCTTGAGTGTAAAAAATCTCGTTGCGAATACTATCACAGATCGATCATAATAGACTTGGTTATAAAATATAGTTCGGGTGAGCAGGGGGAAACATATCGTGTTCAAATCAAAAAATCGCTGGGGAATTCAAAGCCTGATTCTGGGGAGTCTGCTCGCTTTTGCAGTGACCGTTCCACCGGTGGCAGCACAATCTTCTTCTAAAAAAACAGTCAATGTCAAACAGCTCAACGTGCAGGCAGATAAACTGCTGGATTCATTCATCAGGCAGTCTGCCGATATTGCGAAGAAGTATTCCGATGCCGGAAATTATGAGAAATCGCGCGAGATGCTCGAGGCGATTCGCAAAATCAAAAAAGATGTTCCCGGCGTAAACGAGATGATCAAGCAGCTCAACGAAAAACTGATGACGTCCAATTCATCCGATTTTGAAATTGACGCGTCCCGAAACTGGAACAGCCCCGCCGGTTTTGTCGCCAAAGGGAAAATGGTTCGAATTCAGGCGACCGGCTCTTATGACTTTGTTACGGATCTCAAAGTCAGTGTCGCGGGGTTTGCAGATGAAACACCAATGAAAGATTTAGCCAGCGGAATTCGCACAGGTGCCTTAATGGGCATTGTGATTACCCGCGAAAAAGGCAAACCCAAAATGAGCAAACCGTTCGAAATTGGTGAGAAAGCAGAATACGTACCGAAAGATGATGGCGTATTAATGATCGGCTTGAATTTACCAGCCGGCCATCGTTCGACAGGAAAGATTAAGGTCCGGATTAGTGGATACATTAAACGGAACTGAAATGGATCACTGAGCAGGATCTCTGCTAGTTCTTCTTCTTTCGTGAATTCATTTCAGCACGAATTTCCCTGCGAAGCAGTTCCGTCATCTGACTGCGTTCCTGAAGTAGTGGCGCAGTCTGAGAAATGACTTTTCGCATGTCGGCAATGATGCCGCTTTCAAGTTCCTCTGTAGTTATCCCGTCACAGGCATTCACGCAGGCAACGACACGTCGAGCTAATTCCTGATTTTCGGGCGTATCTTCTCCCAGAATCTCTCCTTCACTTGAGATGACAAAATGAGGAGGTTGGATGGATTGACGCGCACCAGTCATTCGCCGAGTACTCCAAATACTAGAAAAAACAGAAGTGATTTGAGTATGTTCTTTTGTTCTGTTCGAAAAGTTGATCTGTGTTCATACAGGCTTGGTAAAGATTACCTGTTTAATAATTTATCGGCGAAGCTGTCAGCAGGTATTGAATATCTCTAGTGCATACTCAGAATTTGAAACTTGTTTTTTCCGTATCAAATCCAATCAGAGAAATGTTGGTACGGCTAGGTAAAATGGGATGAGTGTCGATCGCTCTTTGGTGAAGCCGTTTCACTAAAAGAGCGATTCGATGGTTGATATTTTTATCGCGCGGGGATGAGGTATTTCACTGTAGCAAAAAACTTCAGCCTGCTTGTTGTGGGGAATATTCCCCAGTTGTGAAGAGCAATCACGGTTGAAACCAACTGACTACTCGAGCACGATCAACAGGTCACCTGATTCCACTTGCATCCCGGGGTCCGCCAGGATTTCACTCACGACGCCATCCTGTTCCGAAATCACACTGGTCTGCATCTTCATTGCTTCCAGCATCAGCAGTTGGTCGCCCGCTTTAACTTTGCTCCCGACTTTGACTGCGATCGAAACGATGACTCCAGGCATCACGGCTCCGATTTGTTTAGTGTCGGAACTGTCTGCTTTTCGCCGCGAATCCACTTGCGGTTTCAAGGCTTTATCGACGATCACGACTTCACGTGGTTGTCCGTTTAACTCAAAAAATACAGTGCGGCAACCATCGGTTTGTGGTTTTCCAACAGCCAGGAACTTGATGATCAACGTTTTTCCCGGTGCAATCTCGACGGCAATTTCTTCTTCGGAGTTCAAGCCATCGAAGAAAGCAAATGTTGGCAAACCACTGGTATCGAAGTATGTTTGTTGATGTGCGGCAAAATCTTCGAAGACTTTGGGATACAACAGATAAGAAACAACATCCTGATCCGTCGGCGTACGATGGATCATTTCCTTAACGACGTTCGCAGCATCCTCAAAATCAGCCGGTGGAAGAATACTTCCCGGTCGTTCGGTGAGCGGTGCTTCGCCTCGCAGGATTTTTTTCTGGACGTCTTCCGGAAATCCGCCCGGCGTCTGTCCCATGCGGCCGCTGATCAGGTCCAGCACCGATTCAGGAAACGCCAGATCCCGATCTGAAGTCATTACTTCGTCGCAACTGATATCATTGGCAACCAGGAATAACGCCATGTCGCCGACTGCTTTGGACGTGGGCGTGACTTTAACGATATCACCCAGAAGCTGATTCACTTCCGCATACACATGACAGACTTCAGACCAGCGATCACCTAAACCCAGAGACTGAGCCTGCTGCAAGAGGTTAGTATATTGACCGCCGGGCATTTGATGTTCGTAAAGATTCGCCCCCGCCGGCAGTACAGGACTTTCGAATGCTGTATAATAATTACGGACCGCACGCCAGTATTCTGAAATATCATCCAGATGAGTGACATTCACGGTTGGCAGATGTTCTGTGAAACGTAGTGCTTCAAGAATCGTATTCAGGTTAGGTTGTGATGTACCACCCGACATGGAAGGCACAGCACCATCGGCAATATCCAGGCCTGCTTCCGCAGCTTTCAGAATGGAAGCCGCCTGGCCGCCGCCCGTGTCGTGCGTATGAAAGTGGATCGGTATACCGATTTCCTGCTTCAGTGTCTTCACCAGCAACTCGGCTGCATACGGTTTGCAGAGACCGGCCATATCTTTAATCGCGAGAATATGGGCGCCCATATTTTCCAGCTCTTTGGCCATCTTAACGTAGTATTTCAAGTCGTACTTCGTCTTGCCAGGATCCAGAATATCTCCCGTGTAACAAATACTGGCTTCGCAGATGGCGCCACTTTTCTGGACTTCTTCCATCGCGACTTTCATATTCGGGACCCAGTTCAACGCATCAAACACGCGGAACACATCAATGCCTGCATCAGCGGCTTCTTTCACGAAGGCACGTACGACGTTGTCCGGGTAGTTGGTATACCCGACCGCACTCGAAGCGCGAATCAGCATCTGAAACAGAATGTTCGGCACGCGATCCCGCATTTCCGACAAGCGTTGCCACGGCGATTCTTTCAAAAATCGCATAGACGTGTCGAAGGTCGCGCCGCCCCACATTTCCAGTGAGAACAGTTGCGGACAGTTGTAAGCATATGCTTCTGCGATCTGGAGCATGTCGTGGGTACGGAACCGCGTGGCATACAATGATTGATGCGCGTCGCGGAATGAAGTATCGGTCAGCAGGAGTGGTTTTTGGTCCAGAATCCATTTGCCGAACTTTTCTGCTCCCAGTTCATGCAGCTTCTGACGCATTCCATCAGGGGGAGAAATCTGTTTTTTGTTAAACTCCGGTACGGGTGCGGGGGTGCGTCGAACAGATTTGGGACGATCCTTGACCAGCGGATTCCCGTTAACGATCGTTTCTGCCAGATAAGTGAGCAGCTTCGTTGCCCGGTCATGTCGTTTTGGAAACTTGAATAGCGCCGGCGTTTCATCGATAAAGCGGGTAGTACATTCGCCGTTCAGGAAAGTCGGATGCGTGATCAGTTTCAGCACGAACGGAATGTTCGTCTTCACGCCCCGAATTCGAAACTCCTGTAAGCAGCGCTCCGTACGAGCCGCTGCATCTTTGAAGGTGCGTGCCCAGGTCGTTACTTTCACCAGCAGTGAATCATAATACGGGAAAACCATCGCGCCAGAAAACGCCGTTCCCGCATCCAGACGCACTCCCATTCCACTGGCAGATCGGTAATGCGCCACACGTCCATAGTCGGGCATGAAATTGTTCGTGGGGTCTTCTGTCGTTACGCGGCACTGTAGCGCAAACCCGTGGGTTTGGACTTCTTCCTGGGAATTGATTCTGATTTCCGGGTCGGCCAGCTTCGCTCCCTGAGCCAGTAGAATCTGTGATTTCACAATATCGATGCCGGTGACTTCTTCGGTCACCGTATGCTCAACCTGAATCCGCGGATTCACTTCGATAAAGTAAAACTGGTTCGTGTCGGCGTCCAGCAGAAATTCAACCGTTCCCGCCAGTTCGTAGTTTACGCTCCGACCAATTTTCAATGCCGCCGCACACAACGCTTCGCGGACGGCCGGATCAAGGTTGGGGGCAGGAGCAATTTCCACAACCTTCTGGTGACGTCGCTGTACCGAACAATCACGTTCGTAGAGATGCACCAGGCCGCCATGCTTGTCACCCAGCAACTGTACTTCAATATGACGGGCGCGCGTGATAAATTTCTCGACGAATACATCTGGGCTACCAAAGGCTGACAGCGATTCGCTGCGGGCCTGCTCGAACGCCGCGTCAAATTCTTCCTCTTTCTGAACGACACGCATTCCACGTCCACCGCCGCCGTGAGACGCTTTCAGGATAATCGGGAAGCCAATGCTGTTCGCTGTTTTTCGCCCCGCGGCACTATCAGTAATCGCTTCGCCGCTGCCGCCGAGAACGGGAACACCGACCTGGTCGGCAATTTTTCGAGCCGAAATTTTGTCGCCGAGCGCTTTCAATGTTTCCACGCGCGGACCAATAAAGATTATCCCGGCGTCTTCACACGCCTGTGCGAAATCGGCATTTTCTGAGAGAAACCCGTAACCCGGGTGGATTGCATCAATTTTTTTCTGCTTAGCCAGCGTGATGATCGCTTGAATATCCAGATACGATTTGACCGGATGTCCCGGTTTACCGATCTGATAGGCTTCATCTGCTTTTGTGCGATGCAGTGCATAGCGGTCTTCATGGGTATAGATGCCAACCGTGCGAATTCCCAATTCATGTGTACTACGAAAAATTCGAATGGCAATTTCACTACGATTCGCAACGAGCAGCTTCTTGATTTTACCCTCAGACATGAATTTCCCTAACTCTTTGTATACATAAGGCTTGGTGGCTTGATTCTAGTTCAATTCCGACTGGCTTTTCTGGCGGTCTAACGGTCACTAGAGTACATGCCTCGGCCCGGAAATACAATACTACGCGTCCCATTGAATTGCCGTTCCATCTGAGACGGAACTCTTGAATCAGAAGCCTTTTCGGGCTTGAACCACAGCTGGAAATGATTTCACTAAACCCGCTTGAGAATTAGCCTTGTAATGATTCACCTTGACCTGTTTTGCCTCTACGATTAGTGTTCATGACGTTCTGATCCATACGACTCCAACCAAATGGTTTGATCGAGTCGGGAGCAGCATAAATATCATAGGCATCTGGTGTAAAAAACGGTGAATCAAATGGCAGAAAAACAGTGCGACCTGTGTGCGGGAACCGAGTTTGAACAAATCGGAAACCGCGATCGGCACGGGAACCAGTTGGAATCCGTCATTTGTAAAACCTGTGGTCTGGTTGCACACGGCCAAATTCCGACCGATGAAGAACTGGCCAGCTACTATGCCACCGAATACCGCCAGAGCTATCACGGCGAAATGACGCCTTCGGACCGCCGCGTCATGCGTGCCTGGAATAACGGCAAGCGAATTTTTAATCAGCTTCAACCCTATATTGATCAGAACGCGGAAGTCTTCGAAGTCGGTGCGGGCATTGGCTGCACAGCCAAGGTTTTCGAATTGAACGGTCATCAGTCGACCGGCATTGAACCCGGTGAAGGATTTCAGACATATTCTCAGCAGAAGTTGCTGTCCAACGTCGTGCGTGGCGACTTGTTTGAACAGCCCCGCGATCACAGTCGCGAGCTGATTCTGCTGGTGCACGTGATCGAGCATTTCAACTCGCCGCGCCGGGCGCTGGAGTACATTCGCGGCATGCTTTCCGACAACGGACAATGTTATGTCGAATGTCCGAACATCGCGGCTCCCTTCTCGCGTCGCAGCAAAATGTTTCACGCTGCTCATATTCATAACTTCACGCCGTCGAGTCTGAAAATGCTCGCCGAAAGTTGTGGATTCAAACTCGAACAGCAGTTCAGTTCCCCTCAAAATCCAAATCTGCAGATGCTCTTTTCCTGCGCTGAAAAATTAGAACCCAACATCGACACCACCAACTACGAAAAAACCATGCAGGCGATCAACGGCGCCACACTGCTGCGTTATCATCTGCGTCCTTATTACTTCTCTTTACGATTCTCAAAAGTGACCAGCTACCTGCGTGATCACTTGACGGCGAAACAGTTCGTCTCGAACGTGCTTCAGGATTGTCAGCAGTTCACCACAGAACAGCAGCACAAACAACCCTCTGAACATCGCGCAGCAGCCTGACCTCTGATATCGTGTCAATGAGTCGGAGCAGGCCGAATCGTTTGAAGAGACGCCCACAAAAAGTTTCTGTTTGCCTATGAAGGGTCTCTGTTTGCCAATAAAAGGGCTCTGTTTGATAGTACAGAAACGTCTCTTGACGCCGCCGCACCAATTCGAAAGATGTTACTCAAGTGTCGCGCGCACGAGTAAACATCATTCGTACCGGTAAACACGCCGCAGGCTGTTGAAATCCATACCATAAAAGTCTCTGTGTAGAGACACATTTCTTGAAACGCGCCGCGACTGCTTCGTGATGTCTCCTATCGTATCGATCGTTTTCGCAGCCTTTCAACGACATCTCATGAGAGATCACCGAGTGCCCGTGTGGCTTCGATGGTGTTTCACCTTCCATTCTCTGCTTGACCCCCGCGCGCCTTTCCACATGATGCAACGTGTTCGCAAACCGTTTAAAGAACCAGCAGATCAAGAAAGGCAAATCATTCATGACAGATTTCATGTCCAAACCCCGTTTTCAAATTCCCAGTGCAAGAGCGCTCATACAGGCCCGAGTACTCAAGCGAGTACGCGGCAATAAGCAAAGCAAAAAAAACAAACTAAAATTCGCACTTACCGCCGAACTCCGCCGCCGTGCGAAGGAACGAGTCAAGCTCCAGCACCGGCACAAAATGCAGCAAGCCATCGAAAGCGAATTGAACCAATACCGCGCTAAAGTCTACCAGTTCTACCGCAGCATCATCAGAAACCCCGAATCAACGGCACAGGAAAAACTCCTCGCCCGCGAACGAATCGATCTACTCCTCGGCTTAGATTTAGATAAGGAATAAGATAAGCATCCCCACGACCAGAGCAAGATGAGGTTGGAAGAATTCCAGAACAGAGGCGATGAAGATGAATAGGACAAATAGAAAACCCATCCGCCTTGTGTGGCACTGTTGGCTTGCCAACAGTGAAAATGGGTTGAATAGTCTTAGCCACTGTTCGTTCAGAGCGATCCAGTGAAATCTAGAATCATATCATCCAAGGAGGGCTGCAATGGACTATCTCTGAATTTATTTCAACAGAAACGATTCTAGAATCAAACGAACTCAATCCCATCCAACTTTTTGAAGGGGGGCGGGAGAATATATCCACTGTAGAGTAAGCTAACAATGCCACCCTGTCGCTCTATCAAAAATGCAACTTATGTTAAGAGTCTGTTTGGAATAGAAACAAAGGATCTCGTCGGCTGATTACGATGATCGCAGGGGATGTCCCGTTTATTGTTAAAACTCTCGATGGTCTCGCTGAGTTAAACGTAGCAGGATGGGGTTAGCGCTGCAACCGCTCCGGCGAGGGCTGGGACGGAGCCGG
>Ga0222668_1000384_pt1 | contig 29242 bp, 18 predicted proteins | sample AntAcemetagen728_FD_179823 | JGI IMG/M metagenome (GOLD analysis project Ga0222668, IMG submission 179823) | Saline water microbial communities from Ace Lake, Antarctica - #728 | ecosystem: Environmental > Aquatic > Non-marine Saline and Alkaline > Saline | place: Antarctica: Ace Lake... | reverse complement strand
AACACAATTGAGCTTTTTGCAGGAGGCGGAGGAATGGCTTTGGGGCTCGAGGCGGCAGGCTTCAAAACTGAGCTTCTCGCCGAATGGAATCACAATGCATTCGCTACCTTGCGACGAAACCTATCCCCTCGCTGACGAATCGGTATTTTCCGGAAGCCAGCTCGATAACCACTCCCGCACCGCTTTCAATGAGATTTAACCCCTCGGCATTGGTAAGTTCAGCGCCCGATTCCGAAATATTTTTTCCGAACGCCTCTGGGTAGTACAAAATTCCACTGCTGTTGGAAGGAATCTCGATCTCCAGTTCAAACTCAGTGCCACGCACCTTCCATGAGCTCACAATCGATCCGAAGACGCCTTTCTCCTGAACCCGCGCATGATCGAGACCAGGAAATGGGCGTGGACGAAAAATAATATTTTTATAACCGGGCTGACTCTCGTCCAGATTAATCCCTCCGAGACTACGATACATCCAGTCTCCCGCTGCACCATACGCATAGTGATTAAAGGAATTCATTTTTGGATCCTGAAACCCCGCCTCCTCGGTCCAGCCAACCCAGCGCTCCCAAATCGTCGTTGCTCCGTGCGTTACCGCGTATAGCCCAAAGGGTCCTGAATCCGGCCCTCCCGAACGCATAGAACCGTCGCAGATCGGTTCACGGCTTTTTGATGGAACAACCTAATTTTGGTGTGATACGCTCAAGCTTCCATCATGAACCAAAACACTTCTGTAGGTCTACAAATCAATCTTCACGGAAAAACTGCTCTGGTCACGGGGGCCAGTGGCCAGTTGGGCCGGGTCATGGTGCGCATTCTGGCGCAGGCCGGGGCAGATGTGGCTATTCATTATCATCGCAATGAGGCCCAAGCGCTCGCACTTTGCGCAGAGGTCAGAGAGCAGGGGTGCGCAGGGGCGGTTTTTCAGGCGGATGTGACCGAAGAGGCCAGCGTTCTCCGCCTTCGCGACGAAGTGAGAGAGCAACTCGGAGATCCTCACATTCTGGTGAACAATGCAGTGATTCAATACCCTTGGGCCCCGGTGTTGGAACAAAGCGCAGAGGACTTTGAGGGGCAGTTTCGCTCAACCGTTCTGCACAATGTTTTTATGGTGAAAGCTTTCGCTCCTGCCATGATCACCAGGGGAAGCGGACGGATCATCGCGATCAACACGGAAAGCGCGATGCTGTGTGCTCCTACTTCAGGTGCTTATGTCAGCGGCAAGCGCGGTCTGGACGGTTTAGTTCGCGTTCTGGCGCGGGAGCTGGGGCCTCACGGCGTCACGGTAAACCAAGTGGCTCCAGGCTGGACCATCAGCGATAGGAACCGAGCGGATGACACAGAAAGCCAATCCAATTATGAAGCTGATATTCCCCTGCGCCGCCGCGGATATGATCAAGAGATTGCCAATGTGGTGGCGTTTCTTGCCTCGGATTTGGCCAGCTACATCTCAGGCATTTACCTGCCGGTCTGCGGTGGTCATGTCATGCCGGCAATTTAGCTTCTCGATCTTTTCCTCGGGCCCTGCGAATCGCCCCGATTTACTCCGTGCAGAGATATTTGACTCTGCCTTAACACATCGACGTGTTTACTTTTGAGCTGCTTCTGTGAAAGACCGTATCTCCATCGTTCTAATCGTCGAGGGAAATCGAGGAAGAGGAATTTTTGGGCAATACGCGCTCACGCACTCGCAGCAGGTGGTCTTTTTTGCGGTCGTCGATCCGGATGAAGAAAAATGTTTGGATTTTGCGCAAGCGCACCGGATTTCCGCCGTTCGGCAGTTTGCTTCTGTCGCGGAGTTTTTCGAGAGGCATCCGGACAAAATTGCGGATGCGCTCATCATCGCCGCCAGCGGAACCGTGCGGGCCGAGCTTGTCAGCCTCCGCATCAAGGCCGGTTATGCCGATCTTTCATGCGATGAAGCGGCTTGTCGCCTCCGGTCGAGACGGACGCATCGTGAACGTCGAGCACAGCGAGAATGTGAGTTTTGAGCACCCGGCTCACACCTTTGCCCGAGGCGTTTTTAACAACGCCGCCGTTGCGCCGCTGATCTTCGCTAAGTCGTGGCACGACATGGACTGGCGGCAATACCTGATCGGCACCATCCTCGTGCATCGTGCGAACGGCGACTGCGAGGTTATAGTGACACCGGCGACCATGGACGGCACTCACGGCGGTGGGATCACGCGATCATGGAGAACTTTGTGTAGGCGGTTTTGACCGGACGGAAGGAATTTATCCTTACCTCGGTGGCGGACTCCCTCGACAGTCATCTCCTCGCTGCCCGCGACCACACCGATTCCGGAATACAACCTGATCGTTACTGCGGAGTGGGAGCCATCGAGACGGACTCCACAAAAAGCTCGGTGTTCGAGGGCAGTCCAGAGGCCAAGCGAATTCCGGTAAGAAATTGTTTGCCGGAAGAAATTCGTTCCGGCGGATCCATGGCGACTTCCCCGGATTTTAACTCTATCGGTTTTCCATCCGAGTCTATCCCGGAAATTGTGAGCACATACGTACGGTTGTCGAGATCCATGGCCATGGCAAGCGTGTACTTCGCTCCCTCGAAGATCGCAGTGCGCGGCAAAAGATAGACATTTTTTTGGATGAGGCTGCCGTCTTGGCCAAGTGACTTTTCTACGTAATAAAACCCTCCCGGCTCTTCGCTTGAAACATCTGCATTACTGAATCCAAAGGGTGCCGACCCAACACCAACACCGATCATGGGCATGGCGACGAACTGGGAGCCAGTGCCTTTCTCCGCCACGAAACCAAACTGCATCACCAAAGTCACTGTGACCTGACCATCCATTGGTTCTTTCAGTTCTTTTTGGATGCCGTAAGTGCGCAGGAGCAGACCGGTCCGGGAGTCTCCGAAGCTACGAACAGTGGTGAAATCAGGATTGCCCGAAGAAATTATCGTCCAGCCATCAATTCCTGCGACAGTTGCATCTTCCGAAAAAGGGGGGACGGAGAATGTCGAGACGACACCATCCATGGCAGAAGTTTTTTCACCAAAGGAACAGCAGAGGGCACAGAGGAACAAGGAAGAGGTGAGGCGGTATTTCATGAGATTTGGGAAGTGGTAATGTTTCATAAACGAGAGTGGAATGGAGGGTGAAGTGAGGTTGTCGGGGATCGATAAGACGTTTTAAGCGTTCGAACTTTGACTGCTTTATGGGTTGATGTTGCGGAAATAGACGCTGCGGAAATTGACCTTGTTGTTGGTGTTCAGATAGCGCTCGAGCATGGAGTGCTGGCGTTGTTCGGCGGTGATGAGCAGTTTGCCAGCGGGAGTCTGTTTGATGGCCTGTCCGATAGAATACACGCTAAACACGTTGCTCCGGGTGGTGAGGAGGTTGCTAATGCTGCGGACGAGTTCTTCGCTCTCTTCGCCACCGTCAGCGACGCCTTGGATTTCTACCACCTCGCCCGGGCTGTCGTAGCCGGAGGTGTAGCCGTATTGTTTCCCTTCGAGCAGAGTCTTTGAGCCCACAGTTTTTTTGATAGCCAGAGTGCGGTGGAAAATGGCGTCGGCGATGGCCGCGGTCTCGGTGGCGTTTAATTTCGCCGTTTCGACGGTGGAGCTTTTGCGGGCATTGAGTAGAACGGCGGAAAGTGCGGCCCGATGCTGCAATCCAAAGGGTTCGGCGGCTGTGGCGTTGAGGTTGACTCGCCCCGCAATGGCGGTGCCGTAGGGGGCAAAGAGAGTCGTGGCCGCCGGAGGGACGACGGATGGCACGGTGAAAAGATCCATGAGGGCCCAGTCAGGAACTTCCGTGGTATCTTGGTAGAGGCTTGGTTGAAGGCGCACGGTGCGCCAGGGAAAGCCTTTTTTTTCGGGGGTTCCCCGACTTTTTCCCTCCAGGCCGGTGTGGACGAATCCGAGTTCACCCGGAGATTGAACCAAACCGAATGGATTTTTCGCATGTCCTTTCGGATAGGGCATCCGGAAACTCGCGGTGGAATATTTCCCATTGGAAGAGGTATCTGGCTGGGGCGCCGCGGTGGAGGTAGAAGCGGGGGAGCTAGCTCCGCGGGTCGCGTTGCTGGAGTTGACCATGCCAAGGGTATGGCTCTCCTGCGGTGACCAATCCACCGCGAGTGCGTTGACGCGGGGATCATTCGTTCCCACGCTACCGATATTTGAGGGAGGCATGGTGGTGATGCTGGTGGGCTCGGGTATTCCGGGAAGGGTCTTAACGACGAGAGACATCGAGTTGATACCTCCAGGGGCCTGGGGGGCACCAAGGGGAGCGACCTCCAAGCGGAAAGCGTTTTCGGTTTCCGTGGGACCGAGGCCGGGGGCGGTCGCAAACATCAAGCCAAAACGTAACGTGATCAACACGGGTTGTCCGTCCACGGTCAGCGTGGGATTCGTGGCGTAAGGATGGCCTGAGTTGGAAAATCCCTGCAAGGTAGGAACATAGATTTTTGAAGGGTCAAGCCAGAATTCATAAACCAGCGTGCGATACTCTCCGGGCAGGATGATCTGCTTATTACCACTTGCGATATTGATGATATTTGCTGCCGTGACTTCGTAGGCGGGGCTGCCGGGAGAGTTGGCACCGTACGCGTCGTCACCGGCGGCATTGAATGCGAGGCCGGATTTATCAGCACCGGTGATGTAAACGAAGAGCTTGTTTCCCGAGGGCGGATCGGGATTGAGAAGGTCGATTTGATCAATACCATAGTCCATTGGTAAATGAACTTCGATGTAGAAGCGCACCTTCAGTCTGTCGAGATTCGGGCCTGCGATTTCCCGCTTGTCCGCCCGCCAAACGGCAAGCTCCGTAATATAAAACCGTCTGGGATTGCCGATAAATGTGTCGTCCCTTGCGGCAGATCCTCCGGTCTTAATGATGCCGTAGGAGGGCAAGGTGTTGCTGGCCAAACGCAGCGGCTGGACAACGCGCTGAGGCGATTCCACTGAACGCACATATTCGATGATGCCCAAGGCCAATTGTACGAGGCGCGAAGCGTCATTGTTGAAATATTTGCTCTGAAAAGATTTGGGCGGATTGCTTGGAGCGACCATGGGCCAATCGGTTCGCTCGAGGTAAATTTTCAGCTTATCGATGGTGGCATCGAGTTTTGCCTGGCTGATGTTGGCAACGAGTCCGGGATCCGAGTTGGGCACCGTCAAAATATCGAGGTACGGTTTGGCTCCCGCCTTGTCCGCCTGGGTGGTGAGCACGATGCGCGGTTCGTTGAAAAAGGTGGTGTCCGGGTCGTGGTTGTAGTGAGTGGTGTCGAACTTGTTGACTCCCCGGATGAGCCCGGACAGGTCTTGTGGACGACAGTCATCTGGCGAATTGAACAGCCGGTTGATCGTGGTGAAATTGTCCGTGGTCACGTTGTTGTGAAAGGCTGTTGCTTGGGCCTCGCTCAAGCCGAGGGCCGCGAGACTCAATCGCGTGGGGCTGGCTTGGGAGAGTGTGTTCGCGCTGTTTTCGCGGCTCCAGGCGAGATTGATGTTCAGCTTGCCGCCTTCGTCGTCTGTCCAGAAGGCGTAGCGACCCGTGATGGGATTGGCAGTGTTTGTCGTATCGGGAGTCTCGCTCGTGTCCAGCGTGGCGTCTTTGCGGACATAGATCCATTTGGGGCGCATCGTCACTGCCCGCGTCGTGGAGGGATCGATTTCATCGGTAATGAGATGCTCGTTCGCGGTCGCAGAGATTGGAATATTGAGGTTGGGAGGCTGGAGCATCGTTTCCGTGGTGCTCAGGATGGCGGTGCTGGCCATTCCGGAATGCAGCGAGGTGATCCGGGCCGCCGTGGAATTCGTGGGGTCAAGCACCGCACCCGTGAGGACTTTGCGCTCGTCAACCAAAGTCCCGGGATCATCTGTTTCCGCGCCTAGAATGAGCTGGCCGGGTTGGCTGACCCAGTTGCGGTCCACATCCGCGGTTTCTTTGCTGAGGGTTGCGACGACTTGTTCAACACCGCGCCCGGCCATGTGTTCGGCGCGCACCCGGTCGAGGTTGGAGCTTGCTGCGACCCGTTCCATCCGCAGGCTGTCCGACATCGTGACCAGCATGATTGCAATGAGGACGAGGAAAAGCAGGGTGATGACGAGCGCCGCGCCGGATGCGTGGCGTTCGGGCCTGCGGAAAGGCGATTGACGGGGAGGGGCCATGATTTTGTTGAGCATGCGATGGAATTCTTGGCGCCCTAGCGGGAGTTGATCAGCGCGACGGAGGTGGTGTAGGCGCGTAAACCTTTGAAGACGTCGGCCAGCGACGGATCGGCTTTCACTTTTTTCAGAAAATCATCCGCATCCACGGAGCTGGTGGCCAAAGTCTGGAGGCTGCCGGGCAGGCGCGCGGCACGAGGTGTGTCGATCAAGGCAATGCTGACCTTCACCGCGGGAGGAAGGCTCCCCATCGGAAATGTCTTGCCGACGCTATCGGTGTAGCCTGATCGGGAGTCGAAGTTGGCCGGGGTGGGAATCGCGCGGCCATGGGCGTCGAGCGGCTGCGCCCAAAAACCGACCACATTTTCTGCCATCAGGCCCAGGTACCCACTCGCCTTGTCAGCAGGCGCGGCACTTGCGAGGATGCCATCGTTGATCCAATTTTCCGGCGAAGTTTGGATGCGGTAGTTCGCCGTCTCCGTTGGATTCACGAAAAGACGGCAAAGGGTCGCCTTGGTGCCTGCCCAGTGGACGAAGTAGCCAACGATGGCGATGTCGCCCTGGGTCACATCCGTGGCGATGGGAGCCTGCCAGAAAATGGTGTCGCCGCTTCGATAGCTGTCGCTGACCGTTGGGGGATTGCGGATCAATTGCAGACCGTTCGGGTTGCTCCGGTCGATGGGTAAAAGCGCACCTTTGAGATCGTGGGCGAGGAAATTCAGGATCGCGCGTTCACTCTGCTGCCGGGTGGAACTCTCACGGGTGGAAACCCAGAGCCTGCTGATGCCTCCGCTCGCGGAGGCCAGAACAACCAACAGGAGGGAAAAAATCGCCATGGCAACCAACAGTTCGAGGATTGTGAATCCCCTCAAAGCGCCAGTGGGATGCTCCTGCCGTTCTTCGGGCTGGATAAGATCAGTTGCCATAGCGGGCGAGGCTGAGGTGGAAGGTTTTGGTGTATTTTCCCGCAGGATGGGGCCAATTGAATTCCAACTTCGCATCGTAGCGATTCTCCACGGAGGTGGTGAGAGTGGTCAGCTCGGCATCTGCACGCAGGGTGACTTGGCAGGCATAGAGGGCCTCGGCGGGGGTCGGCGCCAGCAGACCGTCTGAACCGAAGTAAAATGTGGTTCCAGAGGTGGATAGTGTTGTCAGGGAGTTGTCCGCGCCTGAGGCGGGTGGATCGAAGGGCCGCGGACGCAACTCGCCAGACACCTGCTCGACCATCGAGGCAATGACAGTTTCTTCTCCTGCTTCGCGATTGGTGGCGAGCAGGGAACTCATCAGCCCAAGCATCGCGATAATACCAAAAGCCGCCAGTCCGATGGCGATCGTGACCTCAACCAATGAAAAGGCGCTTCGTTTTGAGATCAACCGATGTTTCATGGAAAAAACGCGTGTTATGGCCGCTCGACGACGAGATGCCCGGTGGCTGCGATGATGGTGATCGTATAAAGATTGGCGGGTGTGCCGTCGGCTTTTTTATTGGTGTAGGTCGGCGCGGTGTCGCCAGGGGCGATAAAACCCTCGGCCAGATTGATGAGCCCAGGTTTTCCCGCGAGAAGACCACCGGCAGGCAGGAAGATCTTGCAGACAAATCCATCTGCCGCTAGGGCCTTGCCGGCCTGGTTCAGCACAGGAAAGGGAGGATTGGTGACCACGGCTGGCGGGTCCATCTGCGTGCCGGTGGGCGGGACAAAAACAACCCCTTTGCGCAGCACTTCCCATTTGGAGATTTGTTTCCAGTCTGCCGGGGTGGGCGATGTGCCATCGCTGCGCGGCGTGGACTCCCAGAGACTTGCGGCCGACAGGTTGGCCGCAAGGCCGGGGTCGGTGATTACGACCAATGCGGTGAGCGCATTTTTCGACATCGCGTTCTGCCGGGCCTGGATGATTAGGCTGGCGATCCGATTGCCTTCGCCGGTGAGCGAGGTGCCTCCTCCGATTGACTTGAGGCTGGGAATCATCAACATCACAATGATACCCATGATGGCCATCACGACGAGTAGTTCCAGAAGCGTGAAGGCGACCTGAGGGCCGTGCAGGCTGCTGGCGGCGGGCCAGCAAACTCCATTTTTTTGAACAAGAATAGGGGCACCTCGTTCAGCCCGGGGTTTCGCAGCAAACCCTGTCGCCAATCCCTGGTGGGGAGCATGGTTGAACCGGTGGAGGGTGTTCAAAGGAGGGTTTGGTTTGGCTCGGTCGCGATTGATGTGGAAACTGGCTGGGTAAGGCTTCCATGATGTAATGATGTAAAATCGTATTTACAACTAAATTTTAACTCCGATGGCAGAGAAAGTTGGGGCTTCCTGCAAAAAACATCGACAAAAAAAGTTCCACAAAAAAAGTTCCAGCGGCAGATCCGCGGGCGCCCGAAAAGTGCAAACCAAAGGAGCGTGGGCGTCCCGCCCGCTTGGTTCGGAAAGCGGGCGAGACGCCCACGCTCCCGTGAAGATGCGTCTTTGCACTTATCGGGCATGCGCCCGATCCGCAGGGCGGAGCACTATCTTCTGGGTCGAGACCAAAACTTCGAGGAGGGCCCAAAATAATTTTTGCTCCGATGTGAGATTTTACTTGCAGGCATATTCGCAGAGTGTAAAACCGTTATTACAAAGTTGGGTTACGAAGAAGTTTGTTTCTCATCTTGCCCAAGATCGAAGTCACCTCCCAAATCCTTAAAATTATGAAAATGATCCCCCTCAGGCCTGCCCGCGCACCCATTACGACGCTACTTTCTGTTCTGCTGCTCAGTAGTGGCATGATCCCCTCCAGCAAGGCGGCGACGGATGTCCTTTGGAGCTCGACCGCAGGGTCAACCGCTTGGGCTACGAACGCGAACTGGGTCGGCGGGACGGCGCCAGCCAATACCACGGACTTCGCGGCGGGTTCTTTCGCCGTCTTCAATCAAACTTCCTACACCAGCCAGCCGAACACCAGCACCACCAGCATTTATGGCCTGCGGTTTGGTGATGGCGTCACCGCGACGGCCGCGAGCACTCTGACACGGTCTAGTGGGAATTTTTTCACGATCGGTTCGGGGGGCATCGACATGAATGCCAACGCGGGCGCTGTGTCGCTCACCCATGGAACTATTCGGCTCGATGGGAACCAGACGTGGTCGAATGATTCCAGTAATTTATTCTCTACTTCTACTACCGCGACTGCGATCACCAATGTGGGAAATTTGGCACCGGTCACTCTTTCATTGACTGGAGCAGGGGCCGGCGACATCCGCCTCCTCGGAATCATCAGTGATGGCGGAGCCACGGGTACAACCGCCATCGAGGTCGATAAAACGGGAGGCATTGTTGACCTGCGCGGTGCCAACACCTTCACCGGTGGTTTGATCATCAGATCCGGCGTGGTATCTGGCTTAACCAACATCACAGCATTCGGCGCCGGCCCGATCACCCTGGGTGTCACCAGCGGCGCAGCCGACGCCAGGTTGAATTTAGCTTTTTTCTCCATGGGTTCGGCTGCGAACGCGGTCACAGTAGCATCAGGAACAGGCCTGCGGACGATATCTGCAACCCAGAACACAGGGCTCACTGGTCTTGTGACTTTGAATAATGACCTGACGCTCGACTCGCTGGGAAAAAATCTTACCATGAGCGGTGGTTTCACCGGCACCGGGAATCTCACCTTCACTGGCAATGCCGCTACCCAATCAATCAACCTCACCACTGCCGCTGTCGCCATCAATGGCACGATCACTAACTCGGGTGCAAATACCGCAATCAATACCATTTCCGGCGGAGTCGGATCGGGTGTCACGGCGATCACTCAAAACGGTTTTGGTGGGCTGGAGATCAGCACAAACGCTCTGAATGTAAACAGCGGAGGAACCACACTGACCTTGACCTCTGTTGGCACGAAGCAGCTTAAACTCTCGGGCGGGAGTGCGGGCACGGGCGATCTGATCTTCAGAAATAATAACTCGGCGATCTCAAGTGTGATAGCTCCCGGGGGAGGTATCACGGCCTCCGACTTACAATTGAACCATTCAGGAGCCATCATCAACTCAGGCACTGGTGCTACCTCGAGTGGAAGTGGAGTGGGTATTACTGCCTCTGTGGGGTCAAATGTGACAGAAATCCGTCAAGACAGTGCCACTTCAAGTTTATCTCTCTCCGGGGCGGTGAATGTGAACAGCACGGCTACTGTTTTGAGGAACACGTCGGGAGGAGTATTCAACGTGAACAGTGCGACTGCAACCACCGGGACTGGCAATGTTATCCTCAGAAACGACAGCTCGCTCAATGATGGTATCAATGTGAGTGGCGCGGGTGGGTTCAACCACACTGGCTTGATTACCAACTCCGGCAGCGGTTCCGGGAGCGTCGTGATCAACGCGGCCATCGGGTCGAATGTGACTGGCGTGATTCAGGATAGCGCCACTTCCACCTTGAGCCTGTTGGTTGCCAACACCCATACCGGTGACACGACAGTCAATGCGGGCACGCTCGCACTCGGAACCGTTTCTGTCAGTGGCAACTCGCTCCAGAACAGCACCCTGAATACCGGAGCCTCCGGGAGTCAACAGGTCACCTTTGAATCCACCTTTCAAACGTATAATTTGGGCGGTCTCAAAGGTGCGGATGCGTTGGATGGTGCTAACAACGTGCTGAGCATTGGCTCTAACAATCAGAACACGGTGTATTCAGGAGTTCTCAGCTCCGCCGGTCTTACCAAGGTGGGGACTGGCAGCCTGACTCTTTCCGGGGTCAATACCTACAACGGGGGCACGACAATTTCAGCCGGAACCCTGCTGTTGAATACTCCCAAGGTGGCTGGGGACTCCGCAACGGGAACGGGTGCGGTGACGGTCTCCGCCGGCACTTTGGGTGGAACCGGCATTGTGCGTCCCGACGGATCGAGTGTCATTTCAGTAAGTTCCGGGGCCTTCATTGCTCCCGGCGATAGCACGATTGCTGGGGGAATAGGAAATCTGACATTGGACGGCGGCGGCACGAGTGGTGCGCTCCTGACGATGGCCAGTGGTGCAGAATTCTCTTTCCAACTTGGCACCGGACTCTCGAGCGACCAAGTCAGTTTTTGGAATTACGGGACCTCGGCGGATTTCGTGAGAAACAACAACGTGATCAACATCTCCGCATTACTTGGTGCAACCGACGGCACCTACAACCTCTTTAGTTTCTATAGTGACAATGGTGATACGTTGAAGGCTTACGGATTCAGCTCCGGTCTCACGCTGAACTTCATCGATCCGGGAATGACTGGCTCCTTGAGTTATGATTTCGGCGAAATCAACCTGGTCATGTCTGCCATTCCCGAGCCGTCTCCCTTGGCATTGCTCGCGGCAGGCTCAATCGGGTTGCTTGCACTCCGCCGCCGGCGCAGAGCCCGCGCTGTGTAGTAACGCCGGGTTCTGGCAACGCCAAATTCATGAGCGAAGACGGTTCATCGTGTCGGTTCCTCGCGCCCTTTGATCTCCGTAAAATCCCCACATGATGACCATTAACCAGGCCGTTCGGCATAAAATTTCGCGAAAAAACAGGGGCACCCAATGGGCCGTGCTCATTGCCACACTCCTCAGTGGAGTCGTCTCAGAGTCGGCTGCGGCGACCAAGGAGTCCGCCGCGAGGGTGCAGGCCGACGTCGTGGCGAGCCCCGAAAAGCGGGCAAAAATGTCCGACCGCTTCGTCTATTACGCGGTTCCGGCGATGAGTAACCTCAAGCGGACCATGACCACCTATCCAGAGGATGGCGCGTTGGCCGCTCCCATCCGGATCGTGGCTGCCCAAGGCGAGTTTGAATCGGCTTCGGTGGTCTTTTACCCGTTTTCCAACGCCTCAAAAGTGGAACTGAAGGTCAGCGATCTGACCGGTAAAAGCGGGAAAATCCCCGCCAGTGCCGTGGATGTGAAGGTGGTGAAAGTCTGGTATCAGACCGGTGCCGCATGGTTCAGCTACTTTGCCGATGCCGACGGGCGCGAGCTGGTGCCGGAGCTTTTGCTCAATGACGAAAACCTGATCAAGGTGGACCGGGTCAAGGAAGACAATTACCTCCGGGTCGATTATCCGCAGCCGAAAGGACCGCAATACGTCTGGATTAGCAATCCTGCGAATATCCAGGTGCCATTTAATGATCATCTCGAGCCGGTTTCCGATGCGGCCACTCTGCAGCCGTTCGGTTTTCAAGCCGGAGAGTTTAAGCAAATCTGGGTGACACTGGAGGCACCGAAAGACGCCAAAGGACTCTATGCCGGAACCATCAGCGTGATGGTGGATGGAAAATCCGAAGGCGCGATTCCCTTGGAAGTGCGCGTCTTGCCCTTCGAACTCCCTGACCCCAAAACCAATTACGATCTGACCCGCGAATACTACGCCAGCATGTATAACGCGAATACTCTGAGCGTTTATTTGAAACAGAACGGCGGCGACATGGAAAAAGCCAAAAAGCGGCTCTACAATGAATACGTCGATATGCGGAAGCATAACGTGATCTATCCGATGTTGCGGGACTATGTGCAGGGCGAAGACGAGGCATTTATCGCTCAGCTTGAGACTTATAAAAAGGCGGGGCTCCGAACCGAGGCATTCTTCGGGGGAGTTCCAGCGATCCCTCCCCACGATTGGCTCACCTCCCCGGAGGTCAAAACAAATCCCATTGAAAAGCAGCCGATGCCTGAAATGCTGATCCGCCGGATCGATCGCGCCTCGGAGATTTTTGACAAAGTCATCGGCCCCACGACCATCTATTGCTTTGGTTGGGACGAGCCGGCCATGCAAATTCTCACGGCGCAGCGCAAGCCATGGCGATATATCCATGAAAAGGGCCTGAAGACCTACAGCACCGCGCATGAGGCCCATTTGAGCTACGGTGGGTATAACCAAGATTTCGTGAACTACGGAGGCAAATACTCCAAAGAGTCCTCAGCCAAGTGGCACGCATTCGGCGCGCGCATTACCAGCTACGCCTCGCCACACACCGGCCCGGAAAATCCCGATTTTGTGCGCCGGACCCATGGAATCGACCTTTACCAAGCGGATGCCGACGGAACCAACAACTACATCCTCAACGGGTTTCCATGGAACGATTTTGCAGACCGGGCGATCAACTTCCGCAGCTTCAATATCGTTTATCCTGGCATTGATGCGCCCATCGGGACCATGGCGTGGGAAGGTTTCCGCGAGGGTATCGACGATGTCCGTTATGCGACGCTGCTTAAACAGCTCGCCCACAAGGCGATTGCCACAGGAAAAGTTGATTCGATTTACAACGGGAAAATGGCTCTGCAGTGGCTCGCCCTGCTCGATGGTAAAACATGCGATCTCAATGCGGCCCGACTCGAAATGATTTCCTACATCCTGAAGCTCCGCGACCCGGAGACGCCCAAATCATGAAGCATTTCCTGCCCTCAATACTGATCTGTGTTCTAGGCGCGGCCCTCAGCCTCCGCGCTGAGGAAAAACCGGTCGATCCCGCGAAAATTGTCCAGCAGAAGATTGCGGAGATCCAAAAAAACGCGACCGCACTTGTTGGCCAAAAGAAAATGGAAGAGGCGAGGACGGAGTATTCCAAAATCGCGACGCTTCCGAATGTGTCACCCTCCGATAAGGCCGGTGCTACGTTATCTGTAGCCGGCACCTACGCCAGAGAAAAGGACTATGCCAAGGCGGAAGCCCTCTATGCGGGAGTCTATGCTTCGACGGAAGCCACGCCGCAGAATCGGATGGCCGCAGCGCACGGATGGTTTTTCATCTTGGGAACCCAAAAAAAGAACGAGCAGGCGCGCGCGGTTTATCTGAAGGCTCTGGAGATGCCGGACCTGCCGGACAACGAAAAGGCGCGGTTTTTGTTTGGCATCGCCCAATCGTTCCAAAATGAAGAAGACTTTAAAAATGCCTCCGAGATCTACTCTGAGATTCTCGCCGAGGCGGATTTTCCAAGTTTTTATAAAATCAAAACGCTCGGAGCGCTGGGCAAGGGGCATCTGGACAGAGGTCAGTTTGACGAGGCCCGCGCGGAATACGCGAAGGTGCTGGCGCTGCCCGGCATCAAACCGCCGGATTTGTCGGAGACCTTCATCAACCTGGCACGCACTTTTGAAGCGCAACGCGATTATGAAATGGCCCGGAAGGAGTATCTCAAAGCCTTGGAGGTCGAAGGACTTGATGCCAGAGGAAAAGCGAAACCACTGGCTGCTTTGGCAAAGCTATCCAAGACTCAAGGTGATCTGGCCGGAATGAAACGCGATATCGTCGCGCTTGCCGCAGTGACGGAAGCGGGTGATTTAGCGCTTCTGCGGGAGTATGCGTTGCTGGCAGCAGCCCAGAAGAATGTGCAGGAGGAGTCAGAAGCCTGGTCGCAGATCCTTGCGCTGCCCGATCTCGTTCCCACTCGCTATGGCGAGGCCGCCTTCAAAAAAATCAACATTCTCATGGAGAGCGGCAACCGGGGAGATGCGGGAAAACTGGCTTCCGAAGTGGCGGCAAACACAGCGCTCACGGACGATCAACGATTCCTTGCTGTGCTGCTTTCACTCGGCATCGCAACGGAGACCGGGAAGACGCTTGGCCCCAAGTCGATGCCGCAGACAACGCTCGATCCGGGAAAACTGCTCTTGGCCTATTCCGAAGCGGGTCGGTTTTTCATGAAGTCGAGAGACTATGAGCTCGCGAGGTCCTTTTCCGAAAAGGCAGACTCCCTGTTTAAAAAAGTTCCTGAGCCGGTCTATGAGTGCAAGTTTATGGATCAGGCACCGTTCGGCGTTTCGGGCTGGGCAAATTCCGAGATCCTCAAAGATCCGTCCCGACGGGAAGCTCGATTTGAAAAATACAATCAGGAGGCTGCGGACCTCCTGATCAACGACGTCAACGTGGCCCGCGCGATCGGGGCCGCCGATGCGAAGGCTGAATCCAACATCAGCTTCTCCATGGCGGCTGATGCGCGGGGGTGGCACATCTACGTGCAATGCCGGGATGATCAAGTGGAGTCGGTGCTGGCTGGCTTGGTTCCCGGTGATTCGATGGAGGTGTATTTTGCCCCGGGCAAAGGTGAATGTTACTATCAGATCGGCCTGAAGGTCCCCGATGGAAAGCCGGAGTTTTATTCCTGGATGTCACCGCACCGGAACTACCGGAAACTGGACGACTATTTTGTCTTGGAAGTTGCTCCGGTGGGCGACGGGTTCGGGGTGTACATGATGATTCCCTGGGAGGCGATCTACGACAAACTTCCGAAGGACGGTGATCTCTGGCAATTCGGGATTGTGGACTTCGGACGGAACGGCGCGTTCACGTGGGGCGGCGGGCAGGTGCACGAGATCAATGGATTTGGCAAGGTGAAGTTTACCGGCGTATCCAAGGCTTTGCCTGCGATGCAGCGGGCGATCGTGATGAAGGCGTTTGCCAAATATAAAAAATCCGCCGCAGCCGCCCGGAGGTTTTGGAATGACGAGGTGAAGGGGGATCGGGTGTTTTTTGAATCCGTCTTGCGTCCCGAAATCGAGAAGCTTGATCAACTGGGCAAGCTGGTCGGACCGAAGATGTCCGCACAGGACGTCGAAACGCTCGTTACGCAAGCGGTCCCCGATTGGATGGAGTTTGAATATCTGGAAAGCGAACGCCGCAGGCAATTCTTGGAAGCCCAAATTTACGCTCAAGAGTGAAGCGGTGAAATTTCTTAAAATTATCTGATGATCACCCAACGACAAATCGCCGAAGCGCTCGGGGTCTCTTGTGCCACGGTAGCCAATATTCTGAGTCAAAAGAAGGGGTTGCGGTATAGTTCCCAGACCCGTGAGCGTGTGTTGCAAAAGGCACAGGAATTGGGGTACCAGCCCAATCGTGCGTCGCAGAGCATTCGCAGACAGCGCAGCAATTTGATCGCCATCGTGCATTTCGGGGCGGGCATTGAAGCGGCGCACAAAGCGAACACGGCACTTTCCCTCAAAGTGCATGAGGCGGGGTTTGATTACCTTTCCGTCGATATGGACTGGCACGGCGGTAGTGTCGATCGCACGTTGGCCGATTTGATCGAAAATCGGGTGGAGGGCGTTTTGATCTCGCACATTCAGGAAATCTTGTCCGACGAACATATCGGCATCCTTCATCGTGCGGGCATTCCCTTGGTGTCCATCAACGGAGATCTACGAGAAGGGGTGACGATGGTGGGTCACGATGCGCGGGGGCCCTTTCAACGCATGACCAACCATCTTCTGGATGTAGGACATCGCCAGCTCCTTTGTCTGACGCACACTGGCATTGGCGCGGATGGGGGAGAGCACCGCGAGGATAGTCATCGTAAAAGGGGATTCCGTCAGGCAATCGAAGCGAGAGGGGCATTTCAGATCATTCCCGAGAAGGATTTTTTTGCCCGTTCCAGCAACGGGAATGCCTTGGAGCAGGGAATCTCCGGCATCGCGGTGCAGCAGGATTTTCTGCAATATCAGAGGTTGGAACAGCCGGTGTATCGGTTTTGCAAACGGCTCTTCGCCTCCGGCAACCTTCCCGATGCGATCGTCTGCATGAGCGATAAGTATGCGCTGGAAGCCATCATGGCGGCGCAGGAGGTTGGCGTTCGGATTCCCGACGATCTGGCGGTGACCGGTTACGACAACGATCTGATCGGATCCTTTCCTGCGATTGGTCTCACCACTGCGGAGCAGGATATCGAGAACATTTGCAAAGCCGGGGTGGAGGAACTTGTGAAACTCGTGCAGGATCCCTCACGCGGGATCAGCCGTCAGACATTTGACTCCAGGCTCGTCTTGCGGACTTCCTGCGGGCGGATGCTCCAGGAGTCGAGAATGGGTGCCCATACTTAGGCCGGAACAATTATGAGTTCTCCTGTGAAAAATGGCGTTCAGTGCCTCCTTGTTCCGGTTTGCGAAGCCCACCCGGGCTGGATCGATCTCTACCAGGCGGCCTGGCGGATAGCGGCATCCAATGTCACGGCTCCCGCCGTGCCCGGGTGGAAGCCCCAAATGTGCTGCCTGCCCGGCGCTGCCAATATTTGGTTATGGGATTCCTGTTTCATGACGTTTTTTGCCCGTTATGGCGACGGGATTGTGCCGGTCATGAATAATCTGGACAACCTCTACCGCTTGCAACGCGAAGATGGCTTCCTCAGCATGGCGTATGCGATGGAGTCCGGGAAACCAGCCTACGGAGAGCGGATCAATCCGCCGCTTCTGGCCTGGGCGGAACTCAACTACTGGAAATTTTCCGGGGATGAAGGCCGGCTTCGGGATGTGCTCCCGCGGTTGGTGAGCTTCTTCGATTGGATCAAAGCCAATCGTCGGCGAAAAAGCGGTTTGTATTGGTTTGAGGATTCCGGTTCGACCGGCATGGATAATTCTCCGCGGTCTGGGTATCTCTCCGAGCATCTCAACGGCAGCGACATCTGCCACGTGGATCTCGCCGCGCAGCAGGCCTTGTCGGCTGAGTGCATATCCACCATGGCGCGCCATTTGGGTGAGGCCGCGCTGGCCGACCGGTTTTACGCCGAGCATCGTGCGATCGTGGAGGTGTTAAACCGATACCACTGGGATTCCCAAACAGGATTTTACTACGACGTGTTCAACCGCGATGAGCCGACTGAGCGGCACAATTTTGTGAATCACAAGACGGTGGCCGCATTCTGGCCGCTGATGGCGGGATGCTGCTGCACGGAACAATGCGAGTCTCTGCTCAAACATCTGCTCAACCCGGAGGAGTTTTGGACCAAACATCCGGTGGCCTCGCTTTCCAAAGATGATCCGAACTTTGATCCGGCCGGAGCCTATTGGCTGGGTGGGGTCTGGGCACCGATCAATTACATGATCGCCAAGGCACTCCGGCGTGAGGGGCGTCCCGACCTCGCCCGCCAGTTGGCGGTTTCTCATCTTGAAGCGATGAGCGCCGTTTTTCAGTCCCGGGAGTATTCAGGAATCTGGGAGGCCTACGCACCGGAGGCTTTTCTGCCCGCCACTCATAAGCCTTCGATCAACTTCACAGATCAATCCCCCTTCATATTGAGTGCCGAAACGATCGTGAGGCCCAACGTGGTGGGCTGGAGCGGACTCGGGCCCATTGCGATGCTGATTGAGGACATCCTTGGCTTTGATTTTGACGCGCCTGCCAATCGAATCACCTGGGATATTCGGACCAGGGGTCTCCACGGTATTAAAGATTTCCCGTTCCAAGGTGGCCGGATTTCACTGATAGCCTCCGACCAGGGGGCGTCTGGAAATGGCGTCCAGATCAGTGCCATTAACGAGAGGGATGTGACGCTGGTTCTTCTGGTGAATGGAACGCCACAAAGCGAACGCCTGTTGCAAGCAGGTACGCATTCTTTCCCCCTCTGAAATGGATGCCTTCGACCCTGTCCTGCCGAAAGCTGAATACTACAAATGAGACCCACTTTAAGACGACCTGTTGTCTTGCCGCCCTGCGGCATCTTCATCGGCACCGGCATCATGAATTCGGTGCCGGACCAGATGGTTTGCTCTGGACGTTTTTTCACAGTCTGGTGTCCACAGAAATTTTCCCCTTTGGAGTTGTTGGATAAAGTGATCGAGGACAATCAGGGAAACCTGGTTCAATACTGGGGATTTGATGGCTCCGGGTCGTGTGTCACTTACGCAAGGCACCGGGCTTTGGAAGACCTCGGGATGACTCCGCCGGAGCCTGATTGGGAAAATCGCAAGTTTCTTAAAGTGACTGATTGGATTGATCCGCAGGAATACAAACATCGCTCCGGTGCGGGAGTCGTGAAGTTGATCGAAGCGGCTGCAAAGAAGGGAATTTGGATTGCTCAGATTTACACGCAGGCCCGCGAGGAATATTCGCAACAGTTCTCGGATGCCGGTGGGGAATACCATCTCGGATACGATTTCGGCGAAAAGTTCACATTTCGTTTTGAAGAGGAATATATGCCGTCGGAAGGAGATCAGCCGATCACGTTGACACGGATTGCGGACGATCTGATGCAGCGGGTAGCGGAGCATGTGCAGAGTCGCAAGGCTGCAGGATGGGGAAATGTCATGGCCACCAGCTGCAACTTTTATTTGGATTATGAAATCGCCGCGGGTGCGGATATTCCGATGGCTGAGGATTTTGCTTTCAAGCAGCTTAACCTCAGTTCTGCTTTATCCCGTGGATTGACCCGCCAGCATGGGCTGCCGTACTGGGGCGCGCATGTGGCTCATGAGCACTATTCATGGATTCCTTACTCCAGTCCGCATAAATTTCCTTTGCTGCGTTTGGCCTTTTATTTAAAATACCTCTCAGGGGCGAAGATGATCATCAACGAGAGCGGTGGATGGTATCTGGAGGCAGCCTTGGTTTCCGACTCTCCCATGTATCAAACCACCCGGGCTGAGCTTGGTAGTTACCGTAATCGCGATCCGCAAGACTATGCTCATCTGGTCGCAGATGCCCGGAAGACCTACCATCATATCGACTACGATTCGCCCGCATCCAGGAGTTATCGGAAGGAAATTTCGGACTTCTACGATTTTGTGAAGACCAATGGCACGCCCGGGGGTCAACCCGAGACGACGATTGCGGTCATCAAAGGAAACCTCGACCTGGGTCCCGAGGAACATCAGCCCAATGCTGTGGTGGCAGGAGTGTTTTCACTCGCAGAGCGGAATCCGCAGTGGTTCAGCGGCCAGCCTGAGCGGTCCTGGGACATTGTGAGTCGTGTGTTTTTTCCGCGTCCCCAGGTGCTTGCGCCATGGCATAATCTGTTTCTTTCCGGCACCCCGCACGGTCAGGTCGATGTGACCAGTTTTGCGGCGGATCAGATCGATGGTGATTTTCTTTCGAGGCAATACAAGGCACTCATGTTTGCCGGCTGGAACTCAGCATCGGATAAACAGTATGCGATGCTCTGCCGCTACGTGGAGGGCGGGGGCACTTTGTTTCTGAGCCTTCCGCATCTTTCGACGAATGTGACGCGCAACTACAGTTCTTTTGGCGTTGAGGAATTGATCAATCAAGGGGACTTCTCCCGGCTTTGTGGGCTGCGGGTTGTGGGGAAAGGCCGCCGCATTTATTGGGCAAGCGCACCGGATCGAAATGGTGAGCTGGGATTCGAATTCCCCCGTCGTTTTGGCATCTTGAGTGTCTGTCTGGGAGATATTGAAATCATCGATCCCGCTATGGAAGTGCTTGCGGTGGATGACGAGCAAATGCGTCCAGTGCTTCTCCGCCGCAAATATGGAAATGGCACCGTTTATTTCCTCAATACGTGGGCCTATCCGGGAGCCACCGATGCAGACTACGGCCCTGGTGCAGAGCTTGAGTCTCCCGGCCTGGCGGGCTACGTTTATCGACACATCGCAAAATTGAATCGCGGCACATTTTGGATCACTGACGAGGACGGAACTCGAGGTGAAAATTGCAATCACATCAGTTGGTCGTATTTTCCCGGCAGCGGGCATCTGTGTTTCCAGAATATTGACCTCACACATCCCCGTCATTTTGTCCTGCATCATGAGAACGGTAATAAGGTGATCCCGCTGGAGCCAGGAGCCTTTTCGCTGCGCACAGCCGGGGACATTTTTCCTGCATTGAGCCAACCCTAAGCCGCAATCCGTAAACCATGAATCGTCTGCTCTCCGCCCTCCTGTCCCTGTTGTTGTTTTGCCCCGTTCTTCCCGTGACTGCCCGGGCGGTGTCCTTGCCCCCCGAGACGGAAATCACCGGCAATTATGAAGAAGTGGACGGCTGGTTGGTTGCCCTTCCCTCGGATGCGGGATATTCGGTCAGTCTCTCCGGCCCCATCGCCCCGGAGACTCCGGCCTTTGTGATAAAAGCCCGGCTGGGGCCGGATGGGATCCGTATCAGCTTGCTGGATGAGAATAAAAAATTCATCCCGATGGGTGGTTCCCAACTGCCGATGATCTTGAAGCCAATCGATCTGAAAAGTGGTGGGATCGAACTGCCGCGCCATGGTATTTCCTATTCCGGCGGAAGTGTTTACTTTGTCCGGCCAAATCTACGCATGCTCAGTCCGAAAATGGCCGAGGTGAGAGGAGAGGGTTGGAAACTGATGCCCGATGCGGCTGATTACTCGTTCACACTGGAAATGCGCCCGACGGGAGATGGCGAGATCGAGATCTGGATGGATGGCCACTATTTACGAAATCTGGGATGGTCGGCGACCGCAGTGGACTTCCAAGTTGATCTGCGTTCAGGCAGCGCAGTGGAAAGCATTCGCCTCGAGGCGAATCGTCCGCCAACGCCGCTCGTGCTCCCAATGCAGCCAATGACTCCGTTTGAAAAGCGGATCGAAGGAGTGCTGGCATTCTCCGATCCATCCCGGGTGCCAGAGCCATTTCGCGCACTGGACGGGACCTCGGTGTCCGGTGTCAAGATCGCGGGAATGGGGCAGGTTCGGGGATTGATATTTGATGATCTGCAAAGTGCGTTCTGGCGGCGGCATGTTTCGCATCGATTGGAGGGGGAGCGACTTTTCAGTGTGCCACTCGCAACGTATTGGCGGGCTCGTGTGCTGTGTGCGATTGATCCAGATGAGGCTGGTGCCAATCGATTCACATTCCGCGTCACGCGCTATGGCCAGACCCGCGGAAACGCCATGGCAGATACTATAGTGGAAGTGCCGATGGAAGATGCTGTCGGCAACCCCAATGCATTGAAAGTCGGGACCGTCATGGTGCCCGGCTCAGGGAAGCCTATGTCGCTCTGGCTGGTGGATGTGCCCATTAAAAACGGGCTGATCCAGGACTTGCTTGTGGACGATAAAATGGGCTCACCCAATGTTGGTAATGAGCACAGATATCTCGATATCGAGTTAATGGAACCTCTTGCCCGCGTGGATGAGGCTGATGCTTTTCCTCCTCCCACCGGCCTGGTTCAACGTTCGTGGCAGCCGACGGCCAGTGACTTCAAAAGCTACGATTATTTCAAGCAGGCTGAGGCCCCGCTCAGTAGTTCCGCAGCAGTCTTTGGCATCTTGCTGGAGAAGAGTCCGGCTACACTGGTGCTTCGTGCTAATACAGGGTTTCAGGTATTTTATGAGACCGACAAGCCGGAATGGATAGCCAAAGTGAAAGCTGATGAGGCTGGTGACTATCTGGTTGTGTGGGATTTTGCCGACATGGAGGGGGACATCGTCTCCACCGGTCAAAAATCTCTGAGTCTTGTGGCCGGAGCTTCGGAAGATGTGAAGGTTCCAATCACCGAAGATGTGGGATGGTATGCAGTACGGTTTCGCTTGCTCCGCGGGAAGGATGAGTTGGTGGACTCACGCACCTCGTTTGTCATGCTTCCTCCAGATACCCGCACCGCCGGACTGGAATCTCCATATTATGGATGGTGGTTTGCGCAGAATCAAAGGAGCGATGTCAAATTGAACGAGGCCGGTCCGCTCCTTCAGCGACTGGGGATTCGGCGCTGCTGGCTGATGGACGACATGCCGGAGAGTGAAAGCATCAAGTATGGCATTACAAAATCCACGATCGAGTGGGGCATTCCCAATGGAGGCAAAGAAACGCTTCAGCTATTTGGCAGTCACCAGAAAACATTGCCCGAAGTCATCGATCAATTGGAAGCCGGCATTCGGGATCATGTCGAAAAATGGCCCTCGGTTGATAGAATGAATATCTTCCATGAAAGCGGACCTAATGGCGCGCCGTTTCCCACGGAAATCTGGGGGGAGCCCGCCCGCCCGGAAAATCAGGGATTTGCAGACGAGAACTCGCCGGATGCCCTGATGCAGCGCGAAGCTGGAGAGACCGTAGCAAATGATCGGTGGTCTGAGAAAGATCAGGCAGCGTGGAATCGAAGCTGGCCATTACGCATGCAATACCTGGATGCCATGGCAAAAATGATGCGGGAGAAATTCCCGCAAATTAAACTTCAATACGGAAATGACGGTAACAGCCTGGCCCTCGTCGGCGAAATTTTCCGCCAGAAATTCCCGCGCAAATACATCGACACCATCGCGGTGGAGGATCTCGGCCAGACTATGACACCGGAAAGTCCGGTGCTCGGCAATATTCATTCCGCGTGGTATCTTCGGGAGGTTGCGCGACAGATGGGATATGGAGATGTGCCTATCACCGCAACCACCGAGTGGATCGGACGCATGACTGAGCGCCTTGGGCTTGAGCGCCAGGCCGAGTGGAAAGTGCGTGATGGTCTGATCGCATTGGGTTACGGGATGGATACGATCAGCATTGGCGGATTGAACGATGTGAGCAGCGGATATTATCAATCCATCTGGGCGAACGGGGGCTTGTGTTATCGGTATCCCACCATGGCGCCGAAACCGGCTTATTTAGCGGTGGCCATCTTAACCCAGGTGTTGGACCGGGCGGAGTTTCAGCAGTTTGTGCCGACCGGCTCGACGATGCTGCATGTTCAGGAGTTTAAGCAAGACGACCAATGGGTGTATGCCATCTGGAACGTTCGCGGTACGCGGGAAGTCACTTTGGACTTTGCCGGTGGAGGTCCGCGCGTGCTCACCTCGCTTTACGGAAAAGAGCGGACGTTGGAAGAGGGATCGATTGGCCTGATAGCAGATGAAGCAGTGCAATACCTGCGCTCTGCGAATCAGCTCCAGAGTGCCACAGCCGGTGCTTCCAGCTTCCCGGGGGATCCGGGGCCGCCGGAAAATGTGGAAACCGTAATTCCTTTGGAGAGTCTTACAGATATCTCTATCGTCTCAAACCCGGGCAAAACGAATGAATACTTTCTACGTGAAGGAGAGTTTGAGTTGCGTGAGGTGGAAGATCCCGAGATGGGTAAATGCCTGGAGATCGAGTTGATGCCCACCGGCCCTCTGAAGTGGGATATGGAGAAAGAGTATGTGTATCTGCATCTCACCACTCCAGTACCAACCACGGCAAAAAATGCCGGGATTTGGGTAAAGGGCAACGGAGGCTGGGGAGAGATCGACATCATCAAGTCCCGTCCATGGGGCCCCTGGGCGGACAATTCCAATCTCCACTTCAACTGGCCATCCATCGGTAAGCTGAACTTTGACGGGTGGAATTTCATCACCTTTCCGTATTATGACTGGGTCAGAGAAGACGGTCCGGCGGCCGCCACCGCGAATGCCGTCAAGGGCATCTACCTCACTGTGCCACGCAAAGTGATCCATGGAGTGGAAACGGTGCCGGTGGGAAATCTAAAAATTCGTATCAAGAGCATCCTGTTGTTTTAATGGCTTTTAATTCATGACTCGTCGCGTGAAAAGTCCTTCGATACGGCCAGTGGAAATCGATTGGGAATGCGCCGGCCCTGTTGAGTCCGCCCTTCGGGAGTTGCAGGCACATGTGACAGACTGCGCTCAGGCAGGTCAGATGGCGGTCCGTCTCAGGTTCGAACAAACCCCGGGGCTTGCTGGCTTCGGCTATCAAGAGGATGAGGAAACGGGCGTAATCGAATATGGCGAACCCTGCGATGCTTTTCGTGCGTTCGCGCGGGTTCGGGCCGGTTGTCCGTCCCCGACACGGGAGGATCGCACTTTTACTTCGCTTGGGGTCATGCTTGATGTCTCGCGCAATGGCGTTTTTACAGTTCCTGCGATTAAAAAAATGATTCGTTCTTTTGCCTTTATGGGGCTGAACACCCTCCAGCTTTATTTGGAGGATGTTTATGGAATCGAAGACGAGCCGTTTTTCGGATATTTTCGCGGACGTTATTCTCCGGCCGAACTTCGCGAGGTGGATGACTATGCTGCGCTTTTCGGAATGGAAGTGGTTCCTTGTATCCAGACACTGGGCCACCTCGAGCAGATTCTGCAATGGCCTGAATACGCCGATCTCGTCGATGTGCCTGCGGTGTTGATGGTTGGCGATCCTCGCACAGAGGTGCTGGTCGGAAAAATGCTCGACGCCATGAGTGCGTGTTTTCGTTCCCGGCGACTTCATATCGGAATGGATGAAGCGCACGGCATGGCCCTCGGTCGCTACCGCCGGGAGAACGGAGAGCGGCGTCCGTTTGACGTGCTGAATGAGCATCTTCAACTGGTGGCGGAAATGTGCCGCGCGCGGGGTCTGCAACCCCTGATCTGGAGCGATATGTATTTCCGGCTCGGCTCAAAAACCGATGGATATTATGACGTTGATTCGAAGATCCCCGAAGGCGTGGCAGAGGGGATTCCGTCGGATGTGACGCTGGTATACTGGGATTACTACCATTGGACTTCGGAGTTCTATACCGAGTGGATTGCCCGGCATCGTGATCTCGGCAAAGAACCGGTGCTTGCCGCCGGAGCGTGGAGTTGGAACCGGTTTTGGACACATTATCCACTGGCGTTTGCATCCATTGCCGGAGGCATGGGCGCAGCGCGTAGTGCAGGATTGCGGGAAGCGTTTGTCACGCTTTGGAGCGATGATGGAACGGAGTGCGATCCTTTCTCTATGCTGCCCGCCGTGCAGTATTTTGCTGAGTGCGCACGTGGTGAAGCTCCGCAGGAAGATGTGCTGGAGGAGGCATTTCTGGCGAGCTGCGGTGGGAGTTGGAAAATGTGTATGCTTGGAAGCGGGGTGGATTCAATACCAGCCCTGGGGCCAGTGACGGAGTCGTTTGGTAATTTTGGAAAATGGATCCTTTGGCATGATCCGCTTCTGGGCTTTTTGGAAGCCCACATTGCCGAACCCGTGCCGGAACATTACCGGCAGCTTGCCGCGCAACTCGCATCGTATCCGACCAACAGTCCGGACGCGCAGCACGCCCTGTTCGCTCACCATCTCGCCTGGGCGCTTGCGTTGAAATCCACTCTGCACCGGGAGGTTCGTCCAGCCTATCAAGATGGTGATCACTCACGATTGCAGCAACTGGTGAATGATGTCCTTCCCGCCACCATTCAAGCCGTCGGAGAATTGCAGCGCATCCATCGCAGGATCTGGATGGAATGGCGCAAACCGTTTGGATGGGATGTGCTCGAGCGTCGTTATGCCGGATTGCTCTCGCGCTTGGGATCGCTGGATGAGGCCCTGTGGAATCATCTCAAAGATCCCGCGCAGCGCATTGCTGAGCTTGAGGAGAAACCACTTCGCTTGAAGGCGGGCAAAGAGGACACGGATTTTGATTTTAAATATGCCAGAGCCAGTTCCGTCAATGCCGCCAACGCCATTTGAGTGGCCTGAGCAACTTGAAAAACCCACATAATTATGCCTAAGACTCCTTCCAATAGCGGATTTGTTTCCCTCTTCGACCGCGTTCATGACGTCGTGGTGATCGGCTCCGGACTGATCGGATTCGCCGCTGTCCGTAGCTTGTTTGCCTCGGGAAAAACGGTGGCGTGGCTGAATCCCTCCGGAGAAATATTATGGGAGATTTCGCGCGCTCTTGAGAATGACATCGGGCACTGCGACCAGCATCCCGCGTGGCGCGAATGGCTCAATGAAAACCTTTCCGCCCGCGAGGGAATCCGGGAACAGTGGCTGGAGGGTGCCATTGCCGAGGCTGCTGCGGCGAAGGAAATTCAGGCATGGCGAGATCGTGTTTCGTTCCTGCTTCACGCCGTTCCCGTGGCGGTTGAAATCGAAGGTGGAAGGCTGGTTGCCGTCACCATCGCCACCAAGGCCGGGGCTCGCCGGGTGTGTGGACGGCGCTGGCTGGACACGACGGAGAAGGGGGTGTTCGCATCCCTGACGACCCTGGAAGAAACGCCGGAACGGTCCGCACAAAGTTTTGACACGCTCGTTTTTCAGGCGCTCGAGTGGGAAGCCCGGGATGCGGAAATTCATGCCTTCTGCGAGGGGCATCCTTCCCTTCGGTTCGTTGGAGCGGCCCGACAAAGTGAGCGGCGGTTTCGCGTGCAACGACCTGAATTTGAGCATGGAGATTTCGCGCTCCTGGTGCCGGGGTTGGTGCGCGAGTTTCATGCCGCCGTACCGGGCGGAAAATTTCTTCTCAGTCATTGCTCCAGTATGGCCTACCCGGTTTATCCCGATGCCTCGGAAGGCGCTTGCTGTGATATGGTGCCGCCAAACCTTCTGGTGGTTAGTCCGGTTTGGACGGGGCGTCGTGTGGTTTCTTTGGCAGATCGATTCGGGCTCGGGGTTCGTGCGGCTGCGAACATCGAATCCTTGCCCGGTAGTGAACCGACGCTTTCATCAACGAACCCAATTTTTCCCGAAACACGGACTGAGGTGACCAGTGAGATTGTGGTGGCCGGGGCGGGCACTGCGGGAGCGGTGGCTGCGCTGGCTGCCGCGCGCCGGGGCAATTCGACGATTGCCTTGGAATTGGCTCCCTTCGCCGGTGGGATCGGGGCGGGCGGCGGCATCAGCACCTATTGGCACGGATTAAGCGGCGGATTGCAGGATGAGATCGATCATCTCACGGACGAACTTTCCGCGTTGTTCGGTGGGATTGTCAGATCGGCGACGTGGCATCATGAGGCCCGAAAAATTGCATTGGCCACATTGTTCCGGGATGCGGAAGCACGGTTTCAGGGAGAAACATTATTGTGCGGTGCCGAGCAGGACGGGGATGGTCGGATCACTTCGCTGGTGGCCGCTTCGGGCGGAACGCTCACCCGTTTTGTTGCCAAGGCCTTTATCGATAGCACGGGAGATGGCGATCTCTGCGCACTGGCAGGCGTGCCTTTTTCCATGGGTCGGCCTGGTGACAGTCGCACACTTCCCTACAGCCAGGTCGCGTATTTTATCAAGGAGGCCGATGGGGTTTTCAATATTGGAATCATTTCTTACGATGCTGGTTGGGTGGATCCGACCGATCCGGAGGATTTGACGCGCGCCCGGTTGGAAGGATTGGCCCATCATTTGCACGATGATTGGCCGACGGAGGACAAACCTTTCATTCTGGCTCCGTTGCTTGGGATTCGTCAGTCCCGGCAGATAACCACGGACCTGCGATTGGAATTGGCAGATCTCATCGACTCTGCACGCTTTGAGGATGCTGTGGGTGAGGCCGCAGCCCATGTCGATAATCATTCGACGGATCTCGAATTCGAATCGGACGAGGTGCTTTTCTACCTCTGGGTTTGTCGCGGGTTCGATCATCCGGTGCGCGTCGAACTCCCTTACCGAATGCTTCTTCCGCAGGGTTTGCGCAACACGTGGGTGGCCTGCCGGGCGGCCGGTATTTCTTTGGATGCATCGTATTGTGTGCGGATGCAGCGTGACATGCAACGGCTCGGCGAAGTGGCCGGAACAGCTGCCAGCCTGTGTGTTCAAGCGCATTGCGAAAGTCGCGATGTCGATTTAAAAAAATTGCAGCAGCTCCTTCGGGAAAGCGGCGCCATGTCCTCACGGCGCACCGCAGTCGACCCTGCATTAGGGAACTTGCTGGACCGCCTCGACCGCGGCGAAAATGGATTATACCTTTGGCATCTTACCAGGGATACGGGATCGGTGGCGGCGGTCGTCGAGCGACTGGCGGTGCCCTCGGAAGCGGTCTCCTTTTATGCCGCTGCCATTCTTGCTTTTCAAGCGGACACCCGGGCGGAGTCGCGTCTGCTGCGGGCTTTGGAAAATCGGGAAACGGGACTTGATGAAAACGACGCAGAGAACACGGGCGCTTACAGTCAATGCGTAGCCATTCCGTTTTGGCTTCAGGCAATGGTGCTTTTGCGAATGTGCGGAACGGAGGCCTGTCTGCCGACTTTACTCGCAGTTTTGGAAAAGCCGTTGCCGTTCAACGTGATCACGATGATCGCACTAACCGTGGAACGTCTGGTGCAGCGAGGCATTTCCAGCGGTGCTGTGCTCCCGCTCATTGAAAGCATGCAAAGCGCGGGCACCGGGAAGCAAAGCTTTTTGCCGCCGACGCGTTCGCTTTGGAAAACCCTTAACGGCGCCGAATATTCAAAGGCCACATCCTGGGGTGTTGACACGCGTCAGGATCATCTGTGGCAGTTGCATCTCGTGCTGGGTAGGACGTATCGCCATTTGAATCTAAGCTCTCCGGACTGGATTCGTGCCTACGCATCGGATCAACGCGCCTTTGTGCGCGGGGCGTTTACCGAACTTTTGAAACAGGGAACACCGCAGTGAAATCGGAGTGCCAGACTCAACTGGGTCGGCTGGACCGCGGCAGGCGAATATTATCCCACGATTTACTTCTCCGGCACTCCCCGGCTGATACCGAGCAATGATTTGAGTCCAGCCATTGTTTCTGGTATTCATTTCCAAGCCGATGCGGGGGCCTTCAC